>Ga0180432_10000080_pt1 | contig 140962 bp, 119 predicted proteins | sample SS_ome_10_FD_132414 | JGI IMG/M metagenome (GOLD analysis project Ga0180432, IMG submission 132414) | Hypersaline lake sediment archaeal communities from the Salton Sea, California, USA - SS_1_MS_2 metaG | ecosystem: Environmental > Aquatic > Non-marine Saline and Alkaline > Hypersaline >... | reverse complement strand
TACGTTGAGTGAGTACGGCCGCATCGATATACTGGTCAACAACGCGGGGAACGTGATAAGCACGCCAGAGAACAAGCCCCTCGAACAGCGACCGGTCGAAGAGTGGGAGTTCACTATCGACGTTAACCTGAAGGGAACGTTTCTATGCGCCAAGCACGTCGTGGCCAAAGCGATGAAGCCCGCCCGTGCGGGTGTCATCATCAACATCGGCTCGGTTGCTGGTATGGGGGGCAAGGACCATCGCGTCTATCACGGCACCACGATGGGTGGGGTAACGCCTGACTACGCAGCGGCCAAAGGAGGCGTTATCAACCTGACGCGGGAGATGGCGTGCTGGCTGGCTCAGTATGGCATCCGCGTGAATTGCATCAGTCCAGGGGGCTTCTGGCGCGGACATAACGAGACCTTCACTCAACAGTACAACTACCTTGTGCCCATGGGACGCATGGGACAAGATGGAAAGGATATGAAGGGAGCGGTTGTGTTTCTGGCATCGGAGGCATCATCGTATGTGACCGGTGTGAACCTGCCCGTCGACGGAGGTATGATGGCCTGGTAGAGATCACGCCGGCGGCCTTCTTCGCCGGCGTACTTCAGAGGTGAACAATGAGCAAAACGATTGAAACGATGCACTCCGATCTTCGACCGCGTGACTTGGACCCCGAAGAGATATTCCGCCACCTGCCTCCGAATCGCTGCGGGGAAGCGGAGCGACGCTACCTGGACGAAGTCCTTGCGGACGGGTTCAGCAACAAGAAAGAGGCTGCCGATATGCTCGCGCGTTTCGAATCGGCCTTCGCAAAGAAGATCGGGACCAAATACGCGATCTCGCATAACTCTGGATCAGGAACCATGCTCACCTGCTTGCTCGCCGCCGATGTCGGCCCTGGCGACGAAGTCATCGTGCCAACCTGCACGATGGCTGCGACTGCGTTTGTCGTCGTACAGTGTGGCGCAGTGCCCGTGTTCTGTGACAGCGACCCAGACACGTTCACTATGGATCCCGCGGACGTAGAACGCAAGACCAGTGAATTCACCAAGGCCATCATACCTGTCAGCCTGTTCGGTCTACCCCCTGATTTCGACGCCCTGATGCAGCTAGCCGAGCGCTTCGATCTCACCGTGGTGGAAGACGACGCCGAATGCTTCCTTGCCACATACAAGGGAAGAGTCGTAGGGACTATCGGACACGCAGCCAGTTTCAGCTTCCAAGCCTCCAAACACATGACCACGGGTGGCGACGGGGGGATAGTGGTAACAAACGATGAGGAGTACGCCCGGGACATCAGGAAAGCCGCAGTGCAGGGCTATCGCACGCTCAGCGCTCGGCCGGGTTCAACCATGATCCCACGGGACGTCCGCCAGGACTGGAGTTTCCAACGCCACGATCGCCTCGGCTACAACTTCCGGATGTCGGCACCGCAGGCCGCTCTGGGGCTGGGTCAGCTTGAGCGCCTGGAGTATCTGGTAGCGGCCCGACGGTATATCGCATCGCAGTACGAGGCCGTCATTCGCGAGGAGGGATGTGAGTGGCTTGTCCCGCCTGTAGTGCCGGCGGGAAGCACCCACTCTTACTGGTGCTATCCCTGCAAGCTGGATGAGGACCTGTTGGGGGTAGACTGGCGCGAGTTCCGCAGAACCTTCATCGAGCACGGTGGCGATGGACTCTATGGCGTGTGGACGCCCGTGCACCTCGAACCGATCTTCCAGACAATGGCATTCTATGGGGCCCGCGATCGGGCGCCGAACTTCGATCCGCGCTACAAGGGGTGCGTGAAGAGCTACAACGAGGGTGACTGTCCCAACGTCGAGGAATTCCGGCGAAGCCTATGCCTCTTCAAGACAGGAATGCCAACGCTGGATAAGGTAAACTCGCAACTTGAGGCTCTGCGGCAGACAATCAGGCACTATGCATAGCAGGCGGACCTCGCCGGCTAGCAGGGATCTCCCGCTGGATGGGAGATGGCACCCGCCAGCGGGAGTGCAGTCATCTGTCCACCTTGAGTGGCAAAGCAGAAACCAATCTCGGTCCAGGTTCTGAGCCACTCATCCAATGATAGTCTCGCTGAAAACCGTCGTTCGCCTGGGCAGCCGTTCTTGAGAAGCGCGGCGGCCGAAAACGTGCGCGTGTCAAGGCGAGCATTTGCAGAAGTGACCAACGATGCCAGGAGGCAATTGAATGGGGGATATCTCACTTGATGTGCTGGAGAAACTACGGGCTGTGGACACGCCGACCGTCTGTAACATAGTCGAGCTCTTCGATGTACGGCCGCGCAACACCGGTTTCATGGATGGACGCATCAAAGCGTGCTTCCCAGAGCTGCCGCCGTTCATTGGCTTCGCGGCAACAGCCACCTTCCGCGCGTCGCTGGCTCCGCGAGCTGGTGATATCTACGGCGACCTTGCCGCGCAAGTAGAGCGGTTCGGTGACCTCTCGGGACCACCTGTGGTTGTATTCCAGGACTTGGACGATCCGTCCGTAGGAGCGACATTTGGTGAGGTGATGTGCACGACATACCAGGCCTTCGGGGCAGTTGGGCTAATCACGAGTGGCGCCGGGCGTGACCTGGACCAAGTGCGAGGGCTCAACTTCCCACTGTTCTCCCATTCGACGATCTGCGCGCACGGTTTCTGCCACGTGGTCGACGTTCACGCGCCAGTGTACGTAGGCGGGGTGGCGATCTACCCTGATGACTTGCTGCATGGCGATCTCAACGGCGTGACAACCATTCCAAGAGATATCGCGACAGAAGTGGCTGACATCAGCGATGAATTCATCGCCGCAGAGACGATCGTGCTCAATGTGGTACGAGGTAATAGACCAGCTCTTACAGAGTTGAGAGAGGCGTGCATTGAGAAGGATGTGGTGGTAGCCGACCTGCGTGCGCGCGTAACGCGCCGGAGGTAACTGCTCGGCAAACAAGAGGCAGCCCCTAAGGCAGCAACCACACTTGACTTCCTTTCCACACACAGTATAATTAGAACGTTCGTTCTATTCCCTGGGCGGGGGAACTGTGATGTGGCGCGATGCGAGTGGCCTGTCTGCTGGCCCCCCATCTACCGGTGCAGGTAGCACGCCGAACCGACGGATTGGAACAATCCGCTCCCTCCCTGGCCGACGCCCCAATGGTCGTCGGCGGGCGGCCCTGGGACCCCGGCGCCGTGCTCGACTGCTGCCCGCAGGCCGAGGCGGCGGGCGTCCATCCGGGGATACGCCTCTCCCAGGCTGAGGCGCTCTGCCCCGGCGCGCGCTTCGTCCCAGCCCGCGAGGAAATGGACCGCGCCGCCCACGACGCGCTGGCCGCCGCCGCGGACCGCTTCACGCCCACCGTCGAGACGGCCGGCCTGGGCCTGCTGTACGCCGAGGTCTCCGGCCTGGAGCGCCGTTTCGGCCCTGACCGCCAATTGGCCCGCCGAATGGCCCGGGAAGCGCGGCAGATCTCCGGTCTGGACGTGCGGGTCGGGGTCGCCAGTGGCAAGTTCGTGGCCCAGCAGGCCGCCCTCGCTGCCCAGCCCGGCAACGGGTGTGCCGTGCCACCAGGCGGGGAGCGGGTTTTCCTCTCCTCCCTGCCCCTCTCCGCCCTCCCTGCCGAACCCGAGTTTGGACGCCGCCTGCATCTGCTGGGCGTGCGCACGCTGGGCGCGCTGGCGGCGCTGCCCCGCCCTGCACTCGTGCGCCAGTTCGGCCGCAGCGCCGGCCCGCTGCACGACCTGGCCCGTGGGGTAGACCCAAGGCCGGTGCACCCCGACGCCCCGCCGCTGGCGATGACGCGCACGCGCGCTTTCAACGACTCGCTGGAGGATCGCGCCCCGCTGCTGGCCCACGCCGGCCAGATGTCGGCCGAGCTGGCCGAGGCGCTCGCCCGCCGGGGCTACCAGGCCGAAGGGCTGCGGCTGTGCCTGGAGGAAGAGAACGGGGTAGATGGGAAGGGGTATTCTGATGGCGCTCCTTCACCCCTCAAAAGGCGCCATTCTGATGGCGCGCGCATCTCGCCCCCCTCGTCCGACCCCGGCAGGCTCTCCCGCCTGGCGGGCCGCCTGCTAGGCAAGCTCTCGCCCGCCGGTCCCGTGGCCGCGCTCTCCCTGACCGTCTACCCCCTGCGTCCCTTTCACCTGGGCGCGACCCAGTTGGCGCTCGGATTGGAACGATCCGCCTTCGGCGGGGCCCCCGACGCCCGGCGCGAGCGCCTGCACGAGGCGCTACGCCGCCTGCGCGAGCGCTTCGGCGAGATGATCATCGTACTTGCGTCGCTCATCGGGCCGCCGCCGCCTCGCCCGGTCCAGGTCACCGCCGGGCTGGATGGCCTGCCCCGTGCGCTGGTCTGGCGCGAGCACATGCGGGAGGTCGAGACCATCTACGAGGCATGGCGGGAGCGCCGCCACTGGTGGGGCCACCCGGTCGAGCGCGACTACTTCCGCCTGTGGACCTGCGACGGGCAGATGTACGTCGTCTTCCGCGATCTCAGGACCGGCCGATGGTGGATCGAGAGGCGACACGTCTGAGCCCCCGGCTCACGCCCCACCCCGCCGTCCCTGGCTACGTCGAGCTCCACGCCCACTCCGACCACTCCCTCCTCGACGGCGTCCCCTCCCCCGAGGCGCTGGTGGCCCGGGCGGCGGAACTGGGGATGCCCGCGCTGGCGCTGACCGACCACGATGCGCTCTACGGCGCGGTGCGCTTCGCGCTGGCGGCACGGGAGGCCGGGATCAAGCCCATCCTGGGCGCGGAGGTGACGCTCGTTGGAGATGAAACGGATAATATGCCCCCCCTCGGCCCGGCCCATCTGACGCTGCTGGTCGAGACGGCGCAGGGGTATGCCAACCTGTGCCGCCTGATCACGCTGGCCCGGCGCGGACAGGAAAAGGGCGTCGCCCGGCTGCGCAAGAGCGACCTGGCGGCCCACGCCGAGGGACTGATCGCGCTCTCCGGCTGTCGCCGGGGTGAGATCCCCCGGATGCTGGCCGCCCGGCAGTTCGAGCGCGCGCTAGAGCTCGCCCGGGGCTACGCGCGCGTCTTCGGCCCCGGCCGCTTCTTCGTCGAGCTGCAGCGCCACTACCGCCGGGGAGACAACCGGCTGCTGGCCCATCTCATGGTGCTGGCCAACCGCGCCGGGCTGGACGTGGTCGCCACCGGATACGCCCACTACCTGGAACCCCGCCAGCGGGAGGTGCACGACGTGCTGACCTGCGTCCGGCACCACACGACGCTGGAGGACGCGCGGGAGCGCCTGCGCCCCAACGCCGAGTACGTGCTACGCTCGCCACGGGAGATGGCGACCCTCTTCGCCGACACACCCCTGGCGCTGGAGAACAGCCTGCGCATCGCCGAGCGCTGCGCCCCGGCCACCGCCTATCTCTCCTCCGGGCCGCAGACACTGCCCCGCTTCCCCGTGCCCGGCGGGCGCTCCGCCGACTTCTACCTGCGCGAGCTATGCGAGCAGGCACTGCGCCACCGCTACCCGCACAGCCCACCCCGGGAGCTCCTGGCGCGGGAGCTGGCGGTGATCCGGGAGGCTCGCCTGTCCGACTACTTCCTCATCGTCTGGGACATCGTGCGCTTCGCCCGCCGGGAGGGCATCCGCTGCCAGGGCCGGGGCAGCGCGTCCAACTCGCTGGTGGCGCACCTGTTGGGCATCAGCCCGATCGACCCCGTGGCCTGCGACCTGGTCTTCGAGCGTTTCCTCTCGCCAGAGCGGTGCGGGCCGCCGGACATCGACGTAGACTTCGCCGCCGACCGGCGAGAGGAGGTGATCCAGTACGTCTACCGGCGCTACGGGCAGGCCCACGCTGCCATGGCCTGCACGCTGGTCACCTTTCGGGCCCGTTCCGCCGTGCGCGACGTGGCCCGCGCGCTGGGTTTCCCCCCGGCGTTGGTCGAACGGCTGGCCGGGGCGCTGGACGTGAGAGATGCCGACAGCGTCGAGGAATCGCGGGGGCTGGTCGAGGCCTTCGGCGCAGACCTCGCCGGTGAGCCCTTTCAGCACCTGCTGCGCATCGTGCCCCAACTGGACGGCATCCCGCGCCATCTAGGGATACACAACGGCGGGATGGTGCTTGCGGGTCCGCCGCTGTGCGAACTGGTGCCCCTGGAACCGGCGACGATGCCCGGTCGCGTCGTCACCCAGTGGGACAAGGATGCGCTGGAGGGGGCCGGGATGATCAAGATCGACCTGCTGGGGCTGCGTATGCTGTCGGCGGTCGAGGACGCGGTGACCATCGTCGAGGCCCAGACGGGCGAGCGCCCCGACCTGGACCGGCTAGCGCCCGACGACCCCGAGGTGTACGACATGCTCTGCCGGGGAGAGACGGTGGGCGTGTTCCAGGTGGAGAGCCGCGCCCAGGCCAGCCTGATCCCTCGCTTCCAGCCGCGCACATTCGCCGACCTGGTGATCCAGATCTCCCTCATCCGCCCAGGCCCGATCCAGGCCCACATGGTACATCCCTACCTGCGCCGCCGCGATGGGCTGGAGCCGGTGACCTACCTCCACCCGCTGCTGAAGAACGCGCTGGCCGAGACGCTGGGCGTGATCGTGTTCCAGGAACAGGTGTTGAAGATAGCCCGCGACCTGGCGGGCTTCACGCCGGGGCGGGCGGAACTGCTGCGCCGGGCGCTCTCGCACAAGCGAGCCGGCGAGCAGATAGAGCGCTTCCACACAGCCTTCGTCGCCGGGGCCGCCGCCCGGGGCGTGGCGCGCGGGGTGGCCGAGCGGGTCTTCGAGCAGCTCAGGGCCTTCGGTGGCTACGCATTCCCCAAGAGCCACGCGGCGGCCTTCGCCGTGCTGACATACCGCTCCGCCTGGCTGCGGCGCTACCATCCAGCGGCCTTCTTCGCCGGGCTCCTGCGCCACCAGCCTATGGGCTTCTACCCGCCCCACGTCCTCGTCTCCGAGGCACGGCGCTGTGGGGTCGAAATCCGGCCGGTGGACGTGGCAGCCTCCGCCCTGCGGGCCACCGTCGAGGAAGGTGCGCTGCGGCTGGGACTGGCGGTGGTGACCGGCCTGGGTGAGACGGGCTGGCAGAGCGTCGTCGAAGCGCGGCGCTTCGGCCCCTTCCGCTCACTGGCCGGCTTCTGCCGCCGCACGAAGCTGGGCCGGCGGGCGGTGGAGGCCCTCATCTGGGCCGGGGCCTTCGATGGCTGGGGGGTGCCGCGCCGGCAGTTGCTGTGGGACCTGAAGGCCGCGCTGGAGGCAGCGGACGGCCCGCCCGCACTGCCGCTGCCCCCGCCCGGAGATTGTGCGCCATCAGAATGGCGCCTTTATACGGATGATGGGCCCGGAGATTGTGCGCCATCAGAATGGCGCCTTTATACGGGTGATGGACCCGGATCCGGAAACGCGGAGCGCCCGCGCTTCGGATTCCTATCACAGCGGGGACGGCTGTGGACCGAGGTGGCGCACACGGGCGTGAGCGCCCACCAGCACCTCACGGCGCTGGTGGGCGACAAGCTGCGCCGCATGGGCGTCACCCCCAGCGGGGCGCTGCCGGATCTGCAGAATGGGTGCAAGGTGTGGGTAGGCGGGGTGATCGCGTCGGCCCAGCGACCGCCGACGGCCAAAGGCACGGCCTTCCTGGCGCTGGATGACGAAGGCGGGCTGATCAACGTGGTGTTGAAGCCAGAGATCTACGAGGCCAGCCGGAAAGCACTCCGCTCGCCGTTCGTACTCGTCGAGGGCCGATTGCAGAGGCGGGGGCAGGCGATCAGCGTGCTGGCGCGGAAAGTGCTCCCGCTGGCAGTGGAACTGGAATGACGTGTCACACCGGATCGAACGAAAGCACGACCTTAATCGCGCCGTCGTCCTTGGTGTGGGCCAGCTCCATACCTCTCTGCGCCTGCTCAATGGGCAGCAGGTGCGTGAAGATGCCCGCGACGTCCACCCGGCCCGACGCAGCCAGCTCAATGGCCTCGCGCACGTCCGCGTTGTTGCACATGACACTGCCGATGAGGTGCAATTCCTTGCTAATGATTGGGTAGGCCATGAACTGGAGAGGCCCCCCGGTCAGCAGGGCCACGAGGACGATACGGCCCCGGCGCTTCGCCACCTCGATAGCCCGGCCAACCAGCGACACGTCGTCCGCCGTGACGAAGACCACCTCTGGCCCCTCGCCGCCGGTCAGCGCCCGGACCTTGTCCACCAAGTCCTCGTCGGGCAGCAGAAAGTCGTGCGTCGCGCCCAGGCGCTCCCGCGCGGCGTCCAGGCAGTGCTGGCGCACGTCCACCGCGATGATCGGATCAGCGCCGCGGGCGTGACACACGCCCGACACCATGCCACCGATGGAGCCGCTGCCCAATATGAGCACCGACTCGCCCGCCTTCACGCCGGCCCGCCGGCTGACGTGGACGCCGACCGTCAGGGGCTCGATCAGGCTGCCCTGCACGTAGGACAGGGTGTCCGGCAGGTGAAATACCGCCTCCGCCGGCGCGAGCACGTACTCCCCAAACCCGCCGGGCCACGCGGCCGTGCCCAGTACCTTCTTCGATGGGCAAAGGTTGATATCGCCAGCCCGGCAATAGGCGCACTCGCCACAGCTCGCCTGTGGATCTACGATCACCCGGTCTCCGGGCCTAAACGGCACCGGATGCAGTCTATCCGCCACGTCCTCGCCGACGGATACGACGTCGCCGGCTACCTCATGCCCCAGCACGACCGGCGCTCTGCGATACGGATGAGAGCCCCTAAACGCATGCACCTCAGAGCCACACACGCCCACAGCTCTCACACGTATCAGCATCTGGTCGGGGTGCTGAATCGCGGGCTTCTCGGTCTCTCGGATGACCAGACGCCCCTCAGTTTCCAGAAGTGCCTCTCGCACGAACGCCTCCTCAGATCATCTAGTAGCGACAACAGAAGAAGCCTGTCCATGCCACAACCGGACAGGCTTCTGGATACGTCAACGGGCAATCTCGCTGATGGCGCGCCGCTATCCCCACAAAGGCGCCATTCCGATGGCGCGCCGCTACCCTACAAAGGCGCCATTCCGATGGCGCGCCGCCCTATTCCGGCTCCCAGCGCAGAACCAACTCCTTGGCCGCCCGAACCTCGTCCAACCGGCGCATGGGCGCGTCGTGGGGGGCCTCGTGCAGCAACTCAGGCTCCGCGCGGGCCTCCTCGGCGATGCGCAGCAGCGCGTCAGCGAAGGCGTCCAGCGTCTCCTTGCTCTCCGTCTCCGTCGGCTCGGGCATCAGCGCCTCTGGGACGATGAGGGGGAAGTAGTTGGTGGGTGGATGGAATCCGTAGTCGATCAACCGCTTGGAGATGTCCAGCGCGTGCACGTCGGGCGCGTCGGCGAAGTGACCCTCACACACGAACTCGTGCATGCAGATGCGGTCGAAGGGCACGCGATACGCGTCCTGGATCCGGCTCTTGAGGTAATTGGCGTTGAGCACAGCGTGCTCGGCCACCCGCCTCAGCCCCTCCGGCCCCAGCATGCGGATGTAGGTGTAGGCCTTCACCAGCACGCCGAACTGACCATAGAAAGCCTTCACCCGGCCTATGGACTTGGGTGGGTCCACGAAGACGTAGAACTCCGCGTCATCGTCCGACCGTTCGGGGGCCACGTCCACGATCGGCCCAGGAAGGAAATCAGCCAGGCTGGGCGCTGCACCGACCGCGCCGGAGCCCGGGCCTCCGCCGCCGTGAGGCGTGCTGAGGGTCTTGTGCAGATTGTAGTGCAGGACATCGAAGCCCAGATCCCCCGGGCGGACGATGCCCAGCAGAGCGTTCATATTCGCTCCGTCGCCGTACATCAGGCCACCGTGCTCGTGGATCAACTCGGTGATCTGCGCCACGTGCTCGTCGAACAGCCCCAGTGTATTGGGATTGGTCAGCATCATGCCGGCCAGGTGATCGCTGTGCTGCTCGCACGCGGCCTGCAGCGCCTCCAGGTCCACGTTGCCCCGCGCGTCGGACGGTATCTCAACCACACGCAGTCCGCTCATCGAGGTCGTGGCGGGATTGGTGCCATGCGCCGAGTCGGGGACCAGAATCACATTCCGCTGCTCGTCCCCCCGATCCACGTGGTAGGCCCGAATCATCAGCACGCCGGTGAGTTCGCCGTGTGCGCCTGCCGCGGGCTGAAGGCTGACCGCCGAGAAGCCACCGATCTCCTTGAGGAATTCCTGCAGGTGATACATCAAGAAGAGCGCGCCCTGCACCGTTTCAAGGCTCTGATAGGGGTGCAGGCGGGCGAAGCCAGGTAGCCGTGCCACCTCCTCGTTGATCTTGGGATTGTACTTCATGGTGCAGGAACCCAGGGGATAGAAACCAATATCCACCCCATAATTCATCTGGGAAAGGCGGGTGTAGTGACGAACCAGGTCAAGCTCACCCACCTCCGGCAGGAGCAGATCGTCCCGGACCAGGCCTTCAGGCAAGTCGGTGGGCGGCACGTCCAGATCCGGCAGCGTGGCTGCACAGCGACCAGGGCGAGAGATTTCGTAGACGAGAGGTTCGGTCATAATGCCACCTCCTGCAGCGCCTCTACCAACATGTCGATGTCCTCGCGGGGGTTCATCTCGGTCACACACACGAGCATATGATTCTTCAAGGCAGCATAATCGCGTCCCAGATCATAGCCGCCGATGATGCCCCATTCATTCAGCAGGTAGTCGTTGATCTCCGCCACCGGGCGGGGACAGCGGACCACGAATTCCTTGAAGAAGGGAGCATCGCCCACGACAGAGAACCCTTCAATCTGTCCAATCTGTTGCTGCGCATAGTGGGCCCTGTGGTAGCACAACTCCGCTACACGCCGCATACCGCACTTTCCCAGGGCAGCCATGTAGACGGCTGCGGCCAATACCACGAGCCCCTGGTTGGTGCAGATATTAGAGGTGGCCCTCTCCCGGCGGATGTGCTGCTCGCGGGTGGTGAGGGTGAGGACGAAGCCTCGCTCGCCTTCCGCGTCCACCGTCTGGCCCACCAGCCGTCCCGCCATCTTGCGCACGTACTTCTGCCGGGTGGCGAAGAAGCCCAGGTACGGCCCGCCGAAGCTGAGACCGGCGCCCAACCCCTGCCCCTCGCCCACTACGATGTCCGCCCCAAACGCCCCGGGCGGCTTCAGGAGACCCAGAGCGATCGGGTCAGCCACTACGACGAGGAGAGCACGTGCCGCATGCGCCGCGGCGGCCAATTCGCTCAGATCCTCGATGCGCCCCAGGAAGTCGGGATACTGGACGATGACACAGGCGGTATCGTCGTCGATCAGTTCCTTCAGGGTCGAAGCACTCGCCCAGCCTGCCGAATCGTGCGCCCCGGGCCCGGCGGGCTCATCTCCCACCACGGACAGTCCCATCCCCTGGGTATAGGTGCGCACCACGGCGCGGTACTCAGGGTAGACAGACGGCGACATCACGACCTTGCGTCGCTTCAGCCGGTGGACACTGATCGCCGTGATGACCGCCTCAGCCGTGGCCGTCGCACCGTCGTAGTGCGAGGCATTGGAGACCTCCATCCCGGTCAGGTTGCAGATCATCGTCTGATACTCGAATATGGCCTGTAGCGTCCCCTGGCTGACCTCCGGCTGATACGGCGTATATGCCGTGTAGAACTCTCCCCGGCGCACGACAGCGTCCACGACCGCAGGGACGAAGTGGCGATAGGCCCCCGCTCCCAGGAAGCACGGGCCGCTGCCCGCGTTGAAATTCGCCTCGGCCAGCACCTCCAGCTCCCAGCGGCCTTCCATCTCAGAGAGAGCGGCAGGCAGGTCCAATTCAGGAAAACGGACGTGCTCAGGCACGTCCCCAAACAACTCATCCATCGACCGGACGCCAATAGCGGCAAGCATGGCGGCCCGGTCCGCATCAGAATGCGGGATATATGGCATAACGGACACCTCCGTGCCACTATTCATGTGTGGGCACCCACAGCGGGCGCCCACACATGGGCCTGTACCTAAAGAATACCTATCCCTCTTCCTCTGCGACGAATGCCTCGTAGGCCTCCGTGTCCATGAGGGCATCGAACTCGGAGGGATCGGACGGCGCAAAGCGAATCATCCAGCCATCGCCATACGGGTCTTGATTGACCAGTTCTGGCTTGTCCTCCAGAGCTTCGTTGACCCCGGTGATCTCACCGCCCATCGGCAGGTAGACATCGGAGGCGGCCTTCACCGACTCGACGACGCCAAAGCCGTCCCCCTTCTCGAAGCTATCGCCTTCCTCCGGCAATTCTACGTAGACGACATCGGAGAGCGATTCCTGGGCGTGGTCGGTGATACCACAGACGATCTCTTCCCCGTCCCAACGAGCCCACTCGTGACTCTTGGCATATCGTGCGTCACTATCCAGTTTCATCAGTATACTCCTTGTCATTAATGTATGGTTAATTGTGGATCTCGCGCAAAGCACACCCCAGGCATAGAGCGTGCTCCCATGCCAGTTCCGCGTATCGGTCAGTGTCAGCCCGACTCGTCCATCGGATTATAGCACTGCTGCGCCATTACACAACCCGAGGCACTCGGGCCAGGATCTCGGACACGACCTCGTAGTTGATCGTGCCCAGCCAATCCGCCACCTCCTCGGGGGTGATCTTGTCGCCTCCCTGGTGGCCAATGAGCACGACCTCGTCGCCCACACGTACGTTGGGAATGTGGCTGACGTTGATCATCGTCTGGTCCATACATACCCGTCCCACAATCGGCGCACGCTGACCCCGCACCAACACCGCGTGCCAGCGTGTGGGCGCACGCCGGAACCCGTCGGCGTAGCCCACGGGGATGACGGCAATGGTCTCCTCCCCCTTGGTACGGTAGGTGTTGCCATAACTGACGCAACTGCCTGGCAGCAGGGTCTTGACCTGGGCGATGGTCGTCTTCCAGGCCAACGCAGGGCGAAAGCCCACCGGCAGGGGGACCTCAGGCGATGGCTGGAGACCATACATCGCCAGGCCCAGCCGCACCATGTTGAAATGAGCCTGTGGCAGGCGCAGTATGGCGGCTGAGTTAGCGCAGTGGACGACACGGAAATGCGAGTCGATCTCGCCCAGCCGCGCAAGCACATCCTGGAAGCGAGCAAGCTGCCAGCGGGTGTATTCCAGGTCCGCGTCGTCGGCCACGGAGAAGTGGGTGAATATACCCTCCAGGTCGAGACCTGGCAGCCCGCGGACCTCCTCGACGAAAGGAACGACCTGTTCCGGCAGCAAACCCAGCCTGCCCATGCCGGTGTCCACCTTGACGTGAACGCGGGCAACGCGGCGCAAGTCCGTGGCAGCCCGGCTGAAAGCCCGCGCCACATCGGCGTCGTAGAGGGTCAGCGTGATGTCGTGCAGGAGCGCCTCCCGGGCAAGCCAGGCTGGCGTGTAGCCCAGAACCAGGATCGGCCCGTCTACGCCCTCGTCACGCAGCCTGACCGCCTCGTTCACGGAGGCGACTCCGCAGAAGAAAGCCCCGTTGTTGAGCGCCGTACGCGCCACCGTGATCGCCCCATGACCGTACGCGTCCGCCTTCAGAACAGCCAGGATATCCACGTCCGGCCCGACGATCTGCTTCACCTGTCGCACGTTGTAGGCCACCGCCTCCAGGTCCACTTCCACCCAGGTCGGGCGGGACGGGCGAACAGCACGCACCGCCAACCCGTCCACGCGCCGGACGAGCCGGGTGACGTCGGCAGGATCCTCCAGGAGCCCCTCCACCACCTGCTCCATCCGGGTCTCGACGTCTCCCTGGATCAACACCGCGTCCCCCGGCTTCAACTGCGGCCGCAGATGGCGCACCACGTCACGGGCCGTGTAGGTCACCAGGATACGCTCACAGGGGAGACCGGCCTCCTTCGCCGCGTCAGCGATCCAGACAGCGCGTTCCCCTTTGACGATCAAGAGATCCACCAGGACGGCCGCCGCCTGTCCCACGCGACGATGGCCCTCCACCGCGTAGCCCCCCAACTGGGCCATGCCCCCCAGTACCGCGATGCGACGTTGGGCCGGGTAATCGGCCAGCGCGGCCAGGGCCTGCAGGCCGGTGGCAGGACTGCAACTGGCGGAGAAATCGAGCAGGCGCGACCCACCGGCTCCCTGCAGAACCTGGAGCCGGCCTGGTGCAGGACGCAGTTCCTCCACCGCGTCCAGGATATTGTCCCAAGGCACGTGATACGCCAGGCCCACAGCAATGGCGGCCGCGACCGTGTAGGCCTGATGACGGCCCAGGAGACGCGTGCGGACTTCCGCCTTGGCTGGGTAGCCGGGTGTGCCCAACCCACTAACACCCGGGAAGTGGACCACAAACTCAATCCCCTCGTCGTCCAACCGCAGGTCCGAGACGACGATGTCGGCGTCGGGGCTCACGCCGTAGGTGACCACGCGGGCCTGAGTTCGCCCGCGCATCGCCCGCACCCGTGGATCGTCGTAGTTGAGGACAGCAACACCGTCAGCCGGGAGGGCCTCCACCAGGCGGCCCTTCTCCTGAGCAATGGCCTCCATGCTGCCGAGATAGGCCAGGTGGGTGTGGTTGACGGCGGTGACAACGGCGACACGTGGCTGCGTCAGCTCAGCCAGGTGCGCGATCTCGTCGAAGGCATGGCAGGCCAGTTCCAGGACAGCGACTTCGTGCTCAGGAACCAGCCCGGCCAAAGAGATAGGCACACCGAAACGACTGCTCAGATCCGGCGGGTTGGAGAAAACGTGGTAGCGCTCCCCCAGGACGGCCGCGATAGCCCGGCAGGCGTCCGTCTTGCCCGTGGAGCCTGTGACGCCCACCACCGCCGGGCCGAGCTTGCGCAGGACGTAGCCGGCCCAGTCCGTGAGGGCGATCTGGGTGTCTGGGACGACCACGCAGGGCACGGCGGGGGAAGCCGGAGGAAACTGGCAAAGTATCCCGCCAGCCCCTTGCTCCAGGGCATGGCCGATGAAGTCATGGCCATCTGCGCCGCCTTCGATCTTGACCGCCACGAAAAGCTCTCCTGGCCTGACGCGACGTGAATCGTAACAGAAACCGGAGAAGTGGGCCGGGGTAGGCGGGCCTACCCACTGCCCACCGGTGGCTGACAACACGTCATCGAGGGTGATCATGGGGCCATTCCTAAGCGACACGAAGCAGCGGCGCAACATGCCGCGCCGCCTATATGGGCAGAACAGGACTCGAACCTGTGACCTCCTCCTTGTAAGGGAGGCGCTCTAACCAACTGAGCTATCCGCCCGCCAGCCTATTATAACCAGGTTTGTCGCATTCGTCAACGTCACAGGCGGGGCAGAACAATAGCACGCTGATCCTGGTATTTCCCCTTCCTGTCAGCGTAGGAGACCTCGCATTCTGCATCGGCTTCAAAGAACAGAACCTGGGCGATGCCCTCGTTGGCATAGATCTTGGCCGATAGGGGCGTCGTGTTGCTGATCTCCAGCGTGACGTATCCTTCCCACTCCGGCTCGAAAGGGGTTATGTTGACGATAATGCCGCAACGGGCATAGGTGGATTTGCCCAAGCACACACACAGAACGCCGCGAGGGACACGGAAATACTCCAGCGAACGGCCCAGAATGAACGAGTTAGGGGGAATGACACATACGTCTCCCGTGAAATCCACCATCGCCCGCGTGTCGAGCCGCTTGGGGTCTACGACGGTCAAGTCCCCCAGACCCGGCGCAAAAACCTTGAAGTCATCCGCCACACGGATGTCGTAGCCGTAGGATGAAAGCCCGTAGGATATGACGCCATTCCGCACCTGTCCATCCACGAAGGGCTCAATCATCTGGTGTTCCAACGCCATCTTGCGAATCCAGTAGTCGGGCTTCAAACCCATCGTCTACGTCTCACTCCCCCTCAGACCGCTATCCAACGGACCGCCGGCATCCTGCCGGCCTTCCAACCTCTAGCCTCCAGTCCGCCTCACATCCGCTCCGGTGTGCTCACCCCAAGCAGCTCCAAGGCGCGCGCCAGCGTCAGCCGGGCCGCCCGCACCAGCATCAGCCGCGCCTGGGTCTGCTGCGGTTCCTCGGGCGACACGACACGGCAATCCCGATAGAACGCGTGGAAGGTTGAGGCCAGTTCCTGCGCGTAGAAGGTCAGATGATGTGGGGCACGTTGCATCGCCGCCATCGCCACGATCTCCGGCAGATCCAACATCTTGCGGATGAGGGCCAACTCGCTCTCGTGAGTCAGCAGCGAGACGTCGCCCGGCGCATCCAGATCCCAGCCCAGATCGGCGGCAAAGCGCAACATACTGCAGATGCGCGCGTGGGCATACTGTACGTAGTACACCGGATTCTTGTCCGACTGCTCGACGGCCAGATCCAGGTCGAAGTCTATCGTCGCATCCACGGTCCGGGTGAGAAGCATGAAGCGAATCGGATCCGGGCCGACCTCATCGAGCAACTCCCGCAGTGTGACGAACTCCCCTGCGCGCTTCGACATGCGCACGTCCTCGCCACCGCGCTTCAGGTTCACCATCTGATAGAGGATGATCTCCACACGCTCAGCGTCAAGCCCCAGTGCCGGGGCCGCCGCCTTCACGCGCGGCATGTCGCCGTGGTGATCTGCCCCCCATACGTATATCGCCCGGTCGAATCCGCGCTCGGCCAGCTTGTTCCATAGATATGCGATATCAGAGGCGAAGTACGTGGGCCGCTCGCTTGGCTCCGCTATGACCCGAGGGGAACGGATGACAACCGCGTCCGCGTCCAGTTCGGGGGAAGTGAACCACACCGCGTCATCGCGCTCGACGATATGGCCCTTGCCTCGAAGCCCCTCGAGGATGCGGTCGAACAAACCGGAAGAATACAGGCTGCTCTCATGAAACCAGGTATCGAACACCACCCCCAAAGACGCCAGGTCCTGGCCTATAAGCTCAATCATGCGCGCGATGCCCTCCGAGCCAAGGGCACGCACAGCGTCCCGGCGGGACACACCGAGATACTGATCACCGTATTCCTGGGCCATCTGCTGGCCTATCTCCGCCACATAGTCTCCCCGGTAGCCATCCTCCGGGAACGGCTCGTCGCGCCCAAGCGCCTGGGCATAACGGGCGAAAACACTCTCCCCAAACTTGCGTACCTGGGAACCGGCGTCATTGACGTAGTATTCCCGCTCGACCTCAAAGCCCGCCGCATCCAGCACACCGGCCAACGTATCGCCGATGACAGCGTTGCGTGCAGAGGCAACGGTGATCGGACCGGTCGGATTGGCACTGACAAACTCAACCTGCACCCGCTGCCCGCGACCGCGGTCCACGTGCCCCCAGTGCTGCCCGGCCTCCAAGATCTGCGGCACTTGCGCCACCAGCCAACCCGTGCTGAGCTTGACGTTGATATACCCAGGGCCAGCGACCTCCACCTGGCCCACAAGCGGGGCCTGCGGGAGATGCTCGATCACACGCAAGGCGATATCTCGTGGGGCCATCCGTGCCTCTTTGGCCAACCGCAGACAGACCGGCGAAGCGTAGTCGCCATGTTCGGGGTGGCGCGATTGCTCTACAGCAACCTCCGGTGTCTCGAACTCCGGAAGCGCGCCACCCTCCTGAGCAGCCCGCAATCCTTCGGCAATGAAAACGGCGATCTGGTCACGAACGAGTTCTGTCATCGCCCTCCTACTATGAAACGACTGGTCCTCTAGGTGAGGCCCTGCACCTATTCCGTCAACCATCCAGCCCCAACTCCTTGCGAAACCACTCCAACAGGCGACTCCGCTCGTCCGGGGGCTGAAACGAACCCTCGACGCCCGCGATGATCGTGCGCTTGATCTGCTCCAACGTCACCCCCATCGCCAGCATGGCGGTCATGTACTCGTCGGTCAGGGTCGTATCGCTGATGCTGGGGTCATCGGTGTTGATCGTCACACGCAAGTTCAAGGCCAACAAATCAGGCAAGGGATGCTGCCAGAAACGCCGGACGACAGCAGTCTGCACATTGCTGGTCGGACACACCTCCAGGGTCACCTCGCGCTCCCGGACCAATTGGACCACGTCCGAGTTCTCAATCGAGCGTACCCCGTGCCCGATACGCTGAGCCCCCAGCAATTCGATCGCCTCCCACACGTTTTCCGGCCCGCCTGCCTCCCCGGCGTGCACGGTGATGCCCAGTCCGTCCCGTCGCCCCTTTCGGAAGACCCTGGCAAAGCGCCTGGCCGGATAACCAGCTTCGTCGCCAGCCAGATCCAGGGCGACGACGCCCATGTCCTTGTGAGCCAACCCGATTTCGGTGATCTCCGCAGCCGTATCCACACTCTCGTCACGGCCTATCTGAAGGATCAGTCGGGTGCACACACCGTGGTCCGCGTCAGACCTGGCGACTGCGCTGCACACCCAGGTAACTACCTGGTCGAGGGAAAACCCTTGCTCTCGGGCCAGGGCGACAGGATTGAAGCGCAACTCCAGATACTTGACGCTGTCGGCGGCCGCATCGGCCACCGCCTCATACGCCAGGCGTTCCACGGCCGCCTGAGTAGGATAGAAACGCCGCAGCAGACGAAACTTTTCGAGGAAGCGATGGAAGTCCGGTCTATCATTCGTCACGGTGACGAACGGGCGCAGGGTCTCGATATCGTAGCTGGGTAAATCGATCCCGTGTTCCTGGGCGATTTCGGCCAGGGTCTGGAGCCGGAGAGAACCCTCAAGGTGGCGGTGAAGATCCACCTTCGGCAGCGCGTGTAGCTGGGTGCGCAGGCCCGCCGCCGAGCCCAGAGATTCTCCACCGCCGTGCGCCATCAACTCTGCCATACCCTGTGACACCGCCTCTTAGGAAACTGGGGGACTGTACGAAAGCATTGGCACGGTCAAGACGTGGGGAATGCACACAAGCCCCTCCCAAGAGACCCCAGCAATCCATCGCCGCGCGATGGATGACTCACTCAACCTTCTCCGTCAGAATCCATCCCCAGTAGTACCAGACCAGCACAAGATCAACGGTCAAGCCTAAGGCCAGGGGAATGTGGAAACTCACGAGGGCGAACCAGGATTCTAGCAGGAAAGGGCACGCAAGCTCAGGGGACAGAGCAGCAATACCTCGCACGATCTGGCTCACCGCGGCCACGGCGATCAGGCAGTTAGCCAGCGCAAACCAGCGGTGGCGACTCGCCAACTTGGTTACCGCGCCCAACCGGCGGCTGAAGCTGGCGAAAAGAACGCCCAGGTAAACGAGCGCAAGCAATCCTACAGCTCCCAGCGGGGTCGTGATGACGATCATCCGCGCTCTCCAGTCATCAAGTCCTGCAGACGGAACCCAAACGCAAGGACAAAAGCACCACCACCACACAGCAGGATATCAGCGATAGACTGTCCAATGAACGCTACGTCGCGGACGATATACCACACCATACCCGCCGCCAGCAGCAGTGCTGGCAGAACAAGGATATGATAGCCCACATGCTGGCCAGATGTCTTCTCGTAGAAGAACGCAACGCGCCACAGAAACACGAGAAGCATCCCGGTGGCAGCGAGCGAATACACGATCAACACTGCCTCGGCGATTTGCATATAGCAGCCTCCCCCTACCGCCGCACGAATGCCTGTACAAACGAGTCCACCATCCGTCGAGGGCTGCCGCTCATGATTCCCTCCTGTCCCTCAAACGGCGCACGGACCTCGACACCACGAGAGGTGATCGCGAACTGGCGAATCCCCTTATCGTGATTGCTGCCCCGCATCTTGAGGACCAGCAGCGCCTTGCGGATGGCACTCTCGATCTCAACGTAGCGCAGGAGGAGGTAGGAATCGACCAGGAAACCAAGGGCGTCCCCCATGCCCTCGCTTCCGCCCAGCAACGCGGTACTCTCCCGCGTCAACACGGAGGTTAATCCCTCGCGCTTCAGGGCATTGACGAACCCATAGACGATAGACCGAAGGTGAGTGGGGTCCTCGCTAAGACGCTCGAAATGTGACAAGCTGTCTACAAGCACCCGCTTCGCACCGATCTCCTGCACCAATCTCTCAATCCGCCCGCCGACCTGCTCCAGGTCGGCCTTGGTGACCTCCGGGCTGGTCATCACCACACGCAGTTTGCCCTCCTTCTCCATCTGCCGGAAGTCCCAGCCAAAGCTGGCCGCGCTGCTGTAGTACTGCTGTGGAAACTCCTCGAAAGTCAATATAAGACCAGGCTCCCCACAGGCAACAATGCCGTGGTAAATGAACTGCATGCCCAACGTCGTCTTGCCTGTACCTGGTGCGCCCTCGATCAAATTGGCCGTCTGAGATAGGAACCCGCCCAACAGCATCTCATCAAGGCCCGGGATGCCCGACTTCACCCGTTCCATGAGCTCCTCCTTAAACGTTAGCCGCTCAAACGTTCCACACTCAAGCGGCCACTTAGCGTCGCGTGCCCCGGATGATGTGATAAATCGCCTTGACCCGGAATTGCCGATCATCGGAAGCCTTCACAAACTGCGCGAGTAGCTCCCGAGTCTGCTCGTCTGGGGCAAGCGAGTAGACCGTCATATCGTCCAGTTGACTCTCCTCCAGCACCCCATCCTGTGCCAGCTCGGACAATTCGAGGCGAATTGTCTCGACACTGCGACCGGCATAACGGGCAATGTTCTCAGCGGTGTCCGTGGTGTGGGGGTTGTCGTGGAAGAAGCGGACTAAGTCCCATTTCACGAAAGAGTTGACTTTCGTCTGCAAAAACTCAAGCAATTGCGGGTCCATATCCGCCATCAGGCGACCGGTCAGGTCAAGTTCCATTTCCTCCATGAGCAATCTCCTTCAATGAGCACTCCTCCAGCCAGCACCTAACACACGACCTGGCGCCGCCGCTATCAGCCAGACGACTGAGACGGGCCAGCAGCACCGGCTTGGCCGTGCTGCAGACGAGATCGTCCCTAGTTCGCCATATCCTGCCGCATGTGGCAATGCTTGTACTTCTTCCCGCTACCGCACCAGCACGGATCGTTGCGCCCCAAACGAGGCTTATCCTGGGCCGCCCGCGTCGGAGCGCGCCCTCCGCCGCTCGCCCGCCCCGCCACAGTGGGACGTGTCGCCCGCAGTCGCCGCCTCCCACCAAGCTGGGTGAGCAGCGCGCGAGGCAACAGGTAGACCGTGCGTGCAACCGTTTCCTGAATCCGGCCCAGCAATGCTTCGTACATCTCGTGGGCTTCCTTCCGGTAGGCAACGAGTGGGTTCTGCTGCCCGTAGGCACGCAGCCCAATCCCCTCACGCAGAGCCTCTAGATCGGTCAGATGTCGCACCCACAAGGCATCCACTGCCCGCAGCATCAACTGCCGGTCGCGAGCAAGCTGATACGCACCCAGATACGCCGCATCGACGCGGTCTTGCATCTCCTTCGGGAGTCTGCGCACAAGCTGAGTGCGTGTATCCTCGTTAGGCTCTTCGCCTAACCTTTCGACCACCCGCCGGTAGACCATGCGTTGCACTGGGTCGGCACTCTGCGCCAATGACTCCAGCGTCACACCTTCGCGCAACGCCTGCTGGAATATCCCGCGCCCGATGTCGCGGTTGATGTCGTCATAGACGCGTTCGGCTATCTCGACCAACTGCGCCTCGATCTCAGCAGGTTCAAACCCGCTCCAACCACGATAGTTGAAGTCGGCGGGCAGGGGAAAGAACGTACGCAGCTCGCTAAACAGGCCGCGCAGGTCCCAGTCATCTGGGTCGGGGCCGGGTGTGTGAGCCGCCACCACCTGGCCGATCTCCTCCCGCACCATCCGCACCACCTGCTCCCGCAAGTCAGGCGCGCTGAGCACCTGACGGCGTTGCGCGTAGATGACCTCGCGCTGCTTGTTGACCACGTCATCGTATTCCAATACGTGCTTGCGAATATCGAAGTTATACCCTTCCACCCGCATCTGCGCAGATTCGATGGACTTGTCAAGCCAGGCATGCTGGATCGGCACGTTCTCCTGCACGCCGAGCCGTCCCATCAGTGTCTGCACGCGCTCGCCACCAAACCGGCGCATCAGTTCGTCTTCCAACGATATGTAGAAGCGCGAGGAGCCAGGATCACCCTGCCGGCCTGCCCGACCCCGCAACTGGTTGTCAATGCGGCGCGCCTCATGGCGTTCAGTGCCAAGGATATGCAACCCTCCAACGGCCACCACGCGCACGCGGTCTGTGGTGCAATCGGCGACCGCCTCCGCCAGCACCTCTGCCCAGCGCTCGGGGTAAACCTGCGTCACGACTTGCCCCTGGCGCGCCAGGTCGAGCGCATGGTTCCACTGGACATGGCGGACCTCGCCCAGGTCAAGACCCTCCTTGCGCATCCGGTCTCGGGCTACCCCTTCAGGGTCGCCGCCCAGCTTGATGTCCACACCGCGCCCGGCCATGTTCGTGGCGATCGTGACCGCGCCAGAGCGACCGGCCTGCGCGATAATCACCGCCTCCTTCTCGTGGTACTTGGCATTGAGCACCTGATGCGGAACGCCCCTTCGCTGGAGCATCCGCGAAAGTCGCTCTGACGTCTCGATAGCGATCGTGCCCACCAGCACCGGCCGGCCCGCCTCGTGCGCCGCTTTGATCTCGTCCACAACGGCCCCGAACTTGGCTTTGTCGCTTGCGTAGATAATATCCGCCAGATCAAGCCGCTTGAAGTACCGCCGCCCATTCCCGTCGGGTGGCTCGTAGGTGGTCACCGTCACGTCTGGCGTCACCATACCGAGGCTGTCCGCGTGACCATTTAGCACGCCTGCAAAGGTGACCTCCTCAATCTCATCCACCGCTCGATCGAGGGCAGCCAGATCGCCGTAGGTAGCGCGGTACTCGACGTTGGTCGGAAGCACGATCACGTCCAGATTGTAGATCCGCTGGAACTCCTCCTCCTCAGTCTTGGCTGTACCGGTCATGCCTGCCAGTTTGTCGTACATGCGGAAGTAGTTCTGGAAGGTAATCGTCGCATAGGTGAGGCTTTCCCGCCGCACCGCCACACCCTCTTTGGCCTCTATCGCCTGGTGCAGTCCCTCAGAGAAGCGTCGCCCATACATCAGGCGGCCGGTGAACTCATCCACGATGATCACTTCACCGTCTCTGACGATGTAGTGCTTGTCCCGCTTGTAGGTGACGACAGCCCGCAGCGCATTGTCGAGATAGGGCAGCATATGGGCATGTTTGGAGTCGTAGAGACTCTCATCCGGCCCAACCTCCGGCACCATGCGCTCGACGTGCTCAACTCCTCGCTCTGTCAAGGTGACTACGCGAGTCCGTTCGTCCAGCACATAGTCGGCGTCCGGTTCATCCTGCTCGACGCTCGCCGGACTGCTGCGGCGCAACCCAGGCACGATCTCGGCGAAACGCCGGTACAGATCGGATGACTCCTCTGCAGGGCCGGAGATAATCAGCGGCGTGCGCGCCTCATCAATGAGAATGTTGTCCACCTCGTCGATGATCGCGTAGTTTAGTTCCCGCTGTACACACTGACTCAAGTCGTGCACCATGTTGTCGCGCAGATAATCAAAACCGAACTCGTTGTTGGTGCCGTAGGTGATGTCGGCCCGGTAGGCCTCGTGTCGGGAGACGGGGCACAGGTTCAGGAAACGGTCATCGGCCGATGGGTATTCTGGGTCAAAGAGGAAAGACCCACGGTTAGGATCAGCGGCTGCCGACTGAATCACCCCCACCGACACGCCCAGCAGATGGTAGATCGGCCCCATCCACTGCACGCCCACCTTGGAGAGATAATCGTTGGGTGTGACTAGATGAGCACCTTTGCCCTCCAGCGCGTTCAGATAGAGGGGCAGCGTGGCGACGAGGGTCTTTCCCTCGCCGGTCTTCATTTCAGCGATCTTGACCTGGTGAAGGATCACGCCACCGATCATCTGCACATCGTAGTGGCGCAATCCGATAGTGCGCTTGGCCGCCTCACGCACAACCGCGAACGCCTCGGGCAAGATATCGTCAAGCGTGTCGCCTCGAGCCAGACGTTCGCGGAACTCGTCCGTCTTGGCCTGAAGCTGAGCATCGCTCAGCGCCTCGAGTTCAGGTTCAAGCGCGTTGATATCTTCGACCACTCTCTGAAGCCGAGTGATCTCGCGCTTGCCAGAATCTCGGGCAACTCTACCAAACAATCCTCGCAGCATCAATCCAATCCCATGTCCTAGACAATAATGACGGACGCAGCGGACATTGATCGCGCGTCCGGTTCAGTATGCGCTTCATTATACTCGTAGGTGGCGCAAATGCAAACAGCCTCAGACGACCCGCTGGGGCCGATCAACGGACAATTCCGGCTTGCCGTCCTCGTCAACAACGAAACACCTGGTTCCCCAGCTCCTGTGCAAGCTCAAGATCAGGGTAGCAGCGGAAAGGCAAGCAGGCCAGCGATATCATACAGCACGTGCAGGAGAATGCAAGCACCCGTGTTGGTCCGCTGGCGCAGCCAACCCAGGACAAGCGCTGCGCCAAAGACCTCAAGCGTCGCCGGCGTGAGCCCATACTGCACGTGCACGGCAGCGAAGAGAACAGCCGTCAGCAGCAGGCCAAAGCGGGGCTGCAATGCCCCTCTGAACAGCAGTTCCTCCGTCACGCCGGCCGCCAGGCTCATCACCAGCGCCTGCCACGTGCTCATCACACCGCCGTAGAGCACCTCGCCCAGCGCCTCCATCATCTCGTGGTTCTCCGGGTCCACCACCTCCCACAGCCAATCCACCCCATAGTAGAACACCAGGATAGCCAACGTCAGACCGACGACCAGCCCGAGATGCCTCCAGGTCACACGCTCCAGACCCAGACGTTCCCAGGTCTCACGCGGTGCGCGCCGGATGAGAAAACCCACGCCGACGAAGGCGAACAGCCCGATCGGCAGATTCGACACAAGCAAGTCCACAAACGCGACCTGGAAGGTACTCTCAGCCAGCGTGTCCAGGCCACCGATCAACGGCAGCTGAGCGAAATTGAGCCCTATGCCCAGGCCCGCTAGCGCCAACGCCACGGCATGTATGCCTGAGTCGGGGTCAATCGGAATCAGACGAGCTATGAAACCCCGCACAAACCGGAGCAGAAACACCGGGGCCAGTGCCGTCGTTCCAAGGACGATCAGCCCGAAGTCATTCCACCGCAGAGATGCCAGGCCTGGATATTGCACCATCAGCAAGCGTTGCAGCTCGCGGCTCTGGCCGAGCAGCAAGGCCAGCAGGCCTCCCAACGCCGTCAACGCGTCGAATACGATGAACAAGCCATAGGTCATCCAACGTATACCCCGATCCCGATCGCTCCACTGAGCGATCAGCGCGATGACCAGGAAAGGCGTATACGCTGCTAGACTGAGCCACACTGTAGAGCCTCCATAGCCACGATAGGAACTCCCATCTACAGAACTCGACAGACCAATCCCTTGAGATAAGCCCCCTCGGGAAAGGTCAGTGCCACCGGATGATCGGCTCCTTGCGACAGCGAGCCGATGATCTGTGCATCCCGCCCTGCATCCACCGCCGCGCCGAAGACGACCTTCTGGAACAGATCGGCAGACACCGCGCCTGAGCACGAGCAAGTGAACAACACCCCACCCGGACGAAGTAGCTGAAAGGCCAACAGGTTGACATCCTTGTACGCACGCGTTGCCCGCTCCACCTCGCGGGCGCTGTGGGCGAACTTGGGCGGGTCAAGCACGACTACGTCGAACAGGCGGCCTTGCGCACGATAGCCACGCACGACGCTGAAGACATCTCCCTCCACGTAGTCAAGGTGGCAATGCTCGAAACCGTTGAGTGCGAAGTTCCGCCGCGCCAGATCCAACGCCGGACCCGAGCTCTCAACCAACGTGACCCGCGATGCCCCGCCCGCCGCAGCACAGACCCCGAACCCCCCACCATAGGCAAAGGCGTCGAGCACTTCTGCCCCGCTGCAGAAGATCGGCAACCGGGCCCGGTTCTCTCGCTGATCCAGATATCGACCGGTCTTGTGGCCCCGCCGAACGTTCACCACATAGCGGAGGCCGTTCTCAAGCACCTCCACCAACTCGGGCGGCTCCTCGCCCCACAGCAGGCCCGTGTGCAGTCCCAGTCCCTCTTTCGCCCGCACATCCACATCGGAACGCTCGTATATGCCCCGCACGTCGTCCACCAATTCCGCCAGCAGCCCAACCAGCTCTTCCTTCCGCTGCTCAACGGCCAGCGTCAAGAACTGCACCACCAGCCAGTCCCCATAGCGATCTACGATCAACCCCGGAAGATAGTCCGACTCAGCATGCACGAGGCGGTAGGTCGAGGTCGCCGGATCATCGGCCAGGGCCTGGCGGGCAGCCAGCGCCCGCTCCAGCCGCCGCCGCCAGAAGCCGCGATCCACCAGTTCATCCCGGTTCCAGGTCAGCAACCGTACGGTGATCTGAGAGCGGCGATTGAGCGTGCCTCGCGCCAGCCAGTTGCGGCCCGCGTCGCACACATCGACGACATCCCCATCCGTGATCTCGCCCTCGGTTCGCCCGATGGCACCGGAAAAGATCCAGGGATGGCGCTGCGACACGGGCTTGGCGCGGCCGCGCTTCAGGAACACCGTCCCACTCACCCTACCCACACCCCCTACACCATCCTGCGGCACGCGGGCAGACCCACGCACGGATGTCATCGACCGCAACGGTCGAATATCGCCGACACGCAAGCAGTCGGGATCCGTCGGTTCCCGCCCTTGCTACGAACGCGTAGCCCTCGGCCTCAAGCATCAATTGGCAACCTCAATTGGTCGGCGCTTGCGTCCGGGGAGACCATTGCCCGCAGCCGGGCCTCGTCAATCATCGGCACCTCCAACGTCTGTGCTTTCCGGTATTTCGTGCCCCCCGGGGCCTCACCCACCAGCAGGTAATCCGTCCTCCGGCTGACGCTACCGGTCACCCGGCCGCCGTGCCGCTCAATGAGCCGGGTTGCGTCCTCACGGCTCATAGTCAGCAGCGTCCCGGTAATCACGAACGTCAGACCCGTCAGCGGGCCTTCCGCCGGCGCGGCCGCGAACTCCTGCTCCAATCTCACACCCGCGCGGCGCAGCTTCTCGACGAACTCCCGGTTCCGGGATCGGGAGAACCACTCGACAATGGCACCAGCCGTGTGCGGTCCCAGGCCGGGTATGCCCTCTAAGTCCTCGCGGCTGGCGGCCATCAACTCGTCTAGCGAGCGATAGTGCTGTGCCAGCAACTGCGCAATGGTAAAGCCCACACCGCGGATACCCAATGCACCGATGACCTGGGCCAGCGGCCGCTCCCTCGTCGCTGCGATGGCCGCCAGCAGGTTGTCCGTGCTCTTCTCGGCGAAACCATCCAACTCCAGCAAGGGCTCTCGACGAAGATAGTACAGATCGGCGGCGTCCTGAAGGAGGTTGCGCTCAACCAACAGTTGGGCCGTCCGCTCTCCCAACCCCTCGACATCCATCACACCGGCGAAGTGCCCCACGCGTCGCACGCGCTGCTCCGGGCAGGCCACGTTGATGCAATAGACGGCCACCTCGTCCTCGGCTGAGACTACCGCCTCGCCGCAGGAGGGACAGGTCGTGGGCAATTCGTAGGCTGTCTCCTCCCCGGCGCGCGCCGCAGTCACCGGCCCAACCACGTAAGGAATCACGTCCCCGGCGCGCCGGACGAGCACCGTGTCGCCGACGCGGATGTCCTTTCGCTGCAGGTCTTCGAAGTTGTGCAGGGTGGCCTTACGAATAGTGACGCCACCCAGTTGCACGGGCTTCAGCACGGCATAGGGCGTCAGCGCGCCAGTGCGACCCACGTTGACGCCGATGTCTTGCACCTTGGTAGTCGCCTCCCGGCCGGGAAACTTGAACGCCACCGCACCGCGTGGCGCTCGCCCTACCGTGCCCATCGCCGCTTGTGTGGCCAGGTCATCCACCTTGATCACCAGCCCATCCACCTCATAGGGCACCGTGTCGCGCCTCTGGATCCAACTCTCGCAGTAGGCGATCACGCCGTCCAGCGAATCGAGGCGGGCTACGTGCTCCGAGACGGGCAAGCCCAACTCCTTCAAGTAGGCCAACGCCTCCCACTGGGTGGACAGCAGAGGACTATCCCCACCCCTGTGTCGCCCTTCCGAGTCCGCCACCACGACACTGTAGCACAGCAGCGTGATCGGACGGGAAGCGGTGACCCGCGGGTCGAGCTGGCGCAGACTGCCCGCCGTCGCGTTACGCGGATTGGCAAACGGCTTCTCCTCGGCCTCAATCTGCCGGCGGTTCAGCGCCTCGAAATCCTCGATCATCATGATCGCCTCACCGCGCACGACCAGACGCTGGGGAACACGCACCTTTCCCCTCTGCACGTGGGAAAAGGGCAGATCTTCGCCAGGTTCCCTCGCCGCGGCGAGAGGGGAAGCGATGGGAACGCGCAGAGGCAGGGTGCGCACGGTGCGCAGGTTGGTCGTCACGTCCTCGCCCACGTATCCGTCCCCCCGTGTTGCCCCCAGGACGAACAGGCCGTCCTCGTAGTGCAGCACGACTGTCAGACCGTCCAGCTTCGGTTCGACCACCCACGCGGGCCGAGGCGCATCGGCCGGCAGAAACCGGCTCACCCGCTCCCACCAGGCGCGGATTTCCTCGCCGTTAGTCGCTTTGTCCAGGCTGAGTATGGGGGCGGGATGCTCCACCTTCACGAATCCCTCGGCCGGCTCGGCCCCTACCCGCTGGGTCGGCGAGTCCGGCGTGACGGATTCCGGGTGCGCGTCCTCCAGCGCACGTAGCTCGTCCATAAGCACGTCGTACTCGGCATCGCTGACGAGAGGATCGCTGAGCACGTAGTAGCGATAGTTGTGATAGCTGATCTCGCGCCGGAGCTCCGCGACGCGCTCAGCCGTTGGCTGATGGACCATGGACGTCACTCCCGAAACGTGCCCTTGTGGCAGATGCTCGCGATTCTATCACAAGTGATACGAATATGCGAATCGCCTACACAGGTAGGCCGTCCACATTCGATCAGAGGCGGAGGAGGGGACCAGGTGAACACCGATCGTGCGCCCTTTGTCAAATCGGACGCGGGCTTCCACAGATGCCGAAAACCGGGGAGACGGACAGGGAGACCGCGCCATCAGAATGCGGTGTCCCTAGCGACGGGCGGGCGATCTAAGGCTTCGCAACCGGCTCCAGGAAGCTGGCAGCCGCCCACCACTCACGGGCTTCATCCTCGTGGTCGCGAATCTTCCACCACTCGGAGCCACCTGCCATCATCGGCCCATCCACGACGATGAAGACCTCACCCTCCATCGCGATTTCCATACGAGTGTAGCTCTCGCCCGGCCCCTCTCGGAGACTGAGGCCATACCCGCCGGTGCCGGTCACCCGCACGCGGTCCCCAATGGCGACCGCCGGGGCCGGCCCGGTGTCTGCCTCTGGCTGTGTGCCTGCGTCGGGCGTGGCACTCCGATCGACGACGGGCGTTGGTGCCGTCGTAGCGGTCCGTATGATTGGCACGGGGCTAGGGCGTCCGGCCGCCGCACGCCCGTGTAGCAGGTACAGTCCCCACAGGCCACACAGGGCCAGCGCCAGCACCCCCGACAGGCTCCCCAGCATCCAGACGCCCGCAGAAACAACCGTGGGCCCCGGCTGATCCGCACGCTCGGCAGCGTCACTCTCCGGCTCGACGCGGCGGCTGGGAGCCGTCTCATCCATCTCTTTTTCGCTGCCCACAGTATCCTCTCCTCCCCCACAAGCGTCCGCGTTGTGGAGCCCGCGTATCTATCCAGCCCGCGCAATCTGCCCTATGGGCCAATGTCGAGCGTCACATCATCCACGTACAACGCAGACGTGTACGCGTCACCATCGTTTCGGGTGCCGATATACAGAGTCACTTGCTGGCCTGTGAAGGCGCCCAGATCATACTCACGCTGTACCCAGGCTCGGACATCAGACCGCCAGCTATCCAAGGCGTGGTAGCTGCCCGCCTGATCATACAGGCTAACGTAGTGCCAGTCGCCCGTATCATCCTCCTCAGCGATGGGATAGACCCACAGGCGCAGCGTAGCTGCCTCGCCAGCAGGCACGCCAAAGGTCTGAGCGACTGACGAATAGGAATCGCTCTCCGGATCCCCCGGCAGGATGCCGACTCGCGCGCTTCGCAAGCCAGAGTGAGCCTGACCTGTGTCGTAGACAGCCAGCCGGTTTAGCACCCAGCCCGTGTCCGCCTCAAAACCACCGTTCACCAGCGTAGATATCTGAGCAGGTTCAAAGCTCCGGATCACCAACGGCAACCAGCAGTTTATCACATTGACGTAGAACCTGCCCGTGCTCCATTCCGACCGGTTTCCGGCCGCGTCGAACACTTGCACTCCCCACGTATGCTGCCCACCACCGGCGGTCACTGTATACACCGCCTGCGTGGTCGTGTAGGACTGACCATCCACTCTCACCACGTAGGTCAGGCCAGAGCCCTCATCCGGCTCCGCCGGCTCCCACGCCAGCGTCACCGCCCCCGCCGTGACACTGACGCCGTCGGCTGGTGCGATCAACGTCGTACCTGTAGGCGAGATCGTGTCATAGGTGAAGACAACCTCGGCCGGCGATGGGTCAACGGCACCCTCAGCCGTCCACGCCCGGGCACGCAGCCGGTAGTCCCCGTCGCTCAGCGCCGGCAACGCGTAGACCCAGGTCAGTGTCCCCGTTGCAGTGACCCACGCCGTCTGGGTGAACGAGGCCGTCCCGGTGACCCACAGTGTATCCGACACCCAATCGCTCCCCGTCCAGTAGTGCTCATCGCTGACCCGCTCCACTTGAACCCTGACCCGGTCCAGCGCCATCGCCCCCCCGGCCGTCGCCGATCCCTCGAAGGCAGGCACCGTGTTGTAGGCGCTCCGGTTGGCCGGTGCTGTGATCGCCGTGTTGACAGGCAGCGTCAGACACTCGTCCAGGAAACCCAGCACGCGCCCCATCACGGCGGGACGCTGGTCGGGCGAGATCGTCTCAAAGGGAAAACCAAGGTAAACCAACCGTTCGCAGCCGTCGGCATACTGGACCGCCGCGTTGCCCCCCTCCCCACCCCGGTAGACCAGCGCGGCCACAGAACCCCCGATTGGCGCGATCTGGTCCGGGTAGTCTGCATCATACAACCCTGACGCATCGAAACGGAAGTCACCCAACCCTTCGAATATGGAGCCGGGCGCTGGGCCAACCTCGTACGTGCCGGCATCGTCGCCCGTGTACTCGGCGCGCAGGACACCGCGGTGGAAAGTTGGGTCATCTCCGTCCCCTTCCCGATCCAGATGGTAGCCTATCTCCGTGCCGCTCAGGAAAAGCGCCCCACCGCTGTTGAGGAATGACTCCAACAAGGCCCGCTCGGTCGCGTCCAACGTCTCATCCTGGACCGACTCCTCCCCCAGAATCCAATCCAACACCGCATAATCGCTCAGATTCACGTAACCGTCCCTCACCGCCTCGTTGGAGGCGCTGTCGAAGGGATACGAGATACACTCGCCGTGCTGGATCGTGTAATCGTAGCGGTTCATCTGATCCAGGAACACGCGCATGTGGGTCTCATCCGTCGGTGCGTAGTGGTCAGGCACGGTCATTGTGCTGTTCATCCGATCGAATCCGCTGACCAGAAGCACGCCGGCATCATCGCCGACGCGCGCCGCCAGCGTCTCCGTTGGAAACGACGCTCCCCCATCGTTGGTGGCGGTCACACGCACGAAGAGCAACTGCGCCTCCGAAAGACCCGTCACCGTATAAGCAGTCGTCGCGACCGGCACTCCGTTCGACCAACCGATCCCGTTGGTGCTGGTGTACACCCGGTAGCCGGTCGCCGCATCCCCCACCAGACCGACGGCGTCTGTCAGGGGGGCACGCCACGAGATCCGTACCTGCCCGCCGCTCGCATTCTGGACAGCCAGGTGTCTCGGCGGCTCGGGCACCTCGCCCAGATCAATCCCGTCGCGCTGCTCGAAATAGCTGAGGATGCCCTGGTACATAGCGCGGGCAGCCAGCATATTGAAACGCGGGTCTTTGAGCGCATCGGTGTCGTCGGGATGGTCGTGATACGCCACCTCGATCAACGCGCCAGGCATGCGCGCCTCCGGATCATAGCTGTCCCACAGCAATCGCAACTCGCCCAGGTTCATGCTCCGCTTCTGGTCAGGCCAATCAGCGTCCCACCCGGCCTGTATGTCGTGAACCAGCTCGGCGTGAATGGCATCGCGCAGCGCCTCGCTGCCCGGCGTGATCGGCAGGCCCTCCCCGTTGTGGATGATGCTGACCGTGCCGCTCGAATGCCACTGGTACCCGCTGACGCCGTTCGTATGCCAGGAGACGTACACGGCATCATCCCCGGTGCCAACGTGCTCCCAGCGGGCATATATGGGGCGGGCGACCACGTCGTCCACCGGCTGATCCATCCCCATCCGCTGCACCTGGTAGAAGGCAGCCATTTCCCACCAGGGTTCGTCTGGCGCGAAAGTCGCATCCGTCTCAATGCCCGTCAGGTCGTCAAACACGCCCCCGCCGAAGCGGACCGCGTCGGCGACGAGCACCCTACCGGCCACCGTGGACTGATTCGTCAGGACAACGCGGGCATCACTCCCAGCCTGGAAGCCATAGGTGCCGATGTAGTGCCACGTGATGCCGTGGCGCCGCTGATCCAGCACCACCGTGGTCTCCCCACCGGCGTGGTGGACCGTGTAGTGGGCGTCAAGCGAGCGATCGGAACCCGAGCGATACCATACGTAGACGGCATATTGCCCATCCGCTGGCAGCGTGGCCGTCCACACAGCAGTAGCAGTCGGGTTCCCCTCCACCGTCACAGCCTGGCGGAAGTCCGTGCCGGCGTAGCCCGTCCCGGCTGTACTCGTCCACACCCCGGTCTCAGAGTACCCCGCTCCCGATCCAGCGTCGTCATTGTCCACCACTACCTCGGCGCTGTTCATGTCGCGCTCCCGGACCGGCCATACCTGCGCCCCGGCGTTCCACAGGTACTGAAGGAGATACTGGTTCACCGCCTCAGCGTTGTTGTGATCCTCGATGATGGGTCCTTCATAGGGCGGCCTCGGGTACGGAATGCGCTGGACTCGCCAGTCGTGGATCGAGGTCGAAGGATACGCGTCCGGCCACCACTGCCAACCGTGACCCGCGCTGACATAGACCGTCTTGCCGCTAAGGCCGCCCGGCGGCTGGCCCTGACCGGGGGCCGGAGGCTGCCCCGTGCCGCCTGGGGCCGGTGACGCGCCTTCCTCCCCGCCGATCAGTGTCTCCTTGCGTGGAGCAGGAAGCTGCGGCAGGAAATCCGCCAGCGGGACAAAACCCTTCGCGCTGGGATCCCGGGTCTCGATGCGCAGGTCTCGCCATCCCAAGGGCTCCAGCGTCCAAGCAATCTGGTGGACGATGGCCTCGAAAGTCGAGTTATCCAGATCACGCAGCGGCTCGGGCGGCACTTCCAGGCGCACCACGACGGTTCTGTCGGCTTGCACCTCCAGACCCTCCAGCGTGGTTCCTCCAGGGACGGCAGACCAGATACCCTGCGCACGCTCTGGAGGCGTGGGGCCTGCCAGGAGCGCCGTCAGTGCCTCCTCCGGACCGGATACACCAGTCCCCAGGCCCAGGCGTCGCTCGACGCAGACCGGACCTTGATCGGACCAGAAGCAGATGGGCCCCGTCTCCTGAGCCGAGAGGTGAACGCTAAACACAAGAACGAACACCACAGCCAGCAGAGCAGGAAGCAGCATCCTCGGACGCACGATCAACTGCCCCGTGGGATGTGAATCACTGTTTATTGACAATCCTTTACCCTCTTCTTGCAGCCCAGGCGAGCAAGTCCCCCACGCCGCGCGTATTCAGTACTTCGGCAGCGGTAGCCCATCCACGGCGAGCCGTTGCCACTCCAAAGGGCAGCACAGCAAAGCCGTCCACGTCATGGGCATCGGAGTTGACCGCCAGTCTCACGCCTAACTCAATCGCCCGCCGCACATAAACATCACACAGATCAAGGCGCTTGGGATGCGCATTGACCTCCAGAGCGGTATCCGCCTCAGCTGCGGCCCGGAAAACCGTCTCCAGGTCGAGATCGGCCCCCTCACGCTCGCCGATCAGCCGCCCGGTCGGGTGAGCGACGATGTCCACGTAGGGATTGCGAATCGCTGCTAACATCCGTTCTGTGACCCGCGCCTGCTCCTGACGCAGCCCGCTGTGCACTGCCGCCACGACGAGATCGCACTCGGCGAGCACCTCGTCCGGCAGATCGAGCGTGCCATCGCCCTGTATCTCAACCTCGACACCCGCCAACACTCGGAAGGCATGCCCCATTTTGCGGTTGACGTCTTCAATCTCCACCCGCTGGCGGCGCAACTCCTCGACGCTGAGCCCTCCGGCGACGCCCAGGCCGTGCGAGTGATCGGTCACCAGCGCATACGCCAAACCATGCGCCCGCGCCGCCTGCGCCATCTCCAACAGGGTCTGATGGCCATCGGACCATGTCGTGTGGAACTGCAGGTCGCCCTTCAGGTCCGCCAGCTCGATCAGATCCGGCAGCCGGCCCTCCAGGGCAGCCTCAATCTCGCCCCGATCCTCGCGCAGTTCCGCCGGTATGAGTGGCAGGCCGAGCGCGGCGTAGACCGCTTCCTCGGTCTCACAGAGGGCCTCAGTGCCGTCATCGCGCTTGAGCGCGTATTCACTCAACGAGAAGCCCCGGTCGAGCGCCAGCCCTCTCAGGCGGACGTTGTGGGCCTGACTGCCGGTGAAGTACTGGAGCGCTGTGCCCCAGCGAGCTGGTTCCAGCACCCGCAGGTCTACCTGGAACCCCTCCTGAGTGCGGATAGACGTCTTTGTGGAACCGGTGAGGAGCACCTCGGCCACCTGGGGCAGTTCCCGAAAGCAAGCCATCACCGGATCAGGGTCAGTCGATGCCACGAGCAGATCCAGGTCACCGACGGTCTCCCGCATGCGGCGCAGACTGCCTGCCGGCGCTGCACGGACCACGCCATGCACCTGCCGCAGCGCGTCCAACATAGCGTGAGCCAGAGGCCAGGCCACGCCCAGCAGGGTGCGGCCGGTGCGTCGCTTCAGCAATTCGATACCGGCCAGCACCTTCTCCTCGCTCTTGGCCCCCATACCGGGCAGGGTGCGCAAGCGCCCTTCCCGCGCCGTTTTCTCCAGCGCCTCGATGCTGGTGATGCCCAACTCGCCCCAGAACAACGCCGCCCGCTTGGGCCCGATCTCAGGAACCTCAAGCATCCCGACCACGCCGGAGGGCACCTGCGCTTGCAGCTTCTCGTAAGCTCCGAGACGCCCCGTGCGCATCAGTTCGTCGATCTTGGCCGCCAACGTCTTGCCGATGCCGGGAATCGCCTCCAGCTCCCCCGCCCGCCAAACCTCCTCCAAAGGCTGGCCCAGCGTGGCGACGTTCTCAGCGGCCCGGCGGTAGGCCATGATGCGATGGTAGTTCTCCCCCTGGATAGCCAAGATGTCCGCCATGGTCGCAAAGATCTCGGCCACTTCTTGGTTCTTCATGCTCGTCACCTCCAGACGCATAAGTCGATTATACTTCCTCGACAATCACTTGACAATGGCTCTTTGGTACTGTAAGATAGCACCATGCCCGAGGCGCTTCTTGATGAACACACCATTGCTGAAACCCCACCGAGCGATATCAGCACCGAAAGCTGCTCCAGGAAATCAACGCTGGCCACAGGGGCATGCGGAACCAGCGGGACAGAATACCCGGCACAAGCACCGGGAATTGTTGCAACTGGGTCAACAGGCCGACAGGAACCTCAGGGCCACCTAGTCAGTGCCTTGAGTGATCCGGTGGTTCCAACCAAAGTAGACAGAGGAGATGCAGAATGCAGCAATCGAACCAGGGGACTTCACCGCCAGACGCAACGCTGAAGCAGTACGATCAGGTCATAGTCCGAGTGTTCGAGAGGCTGCACAAAGATCACGAGGACACAGAGCGCCTGCCTTTCACCAAGCTGGACGTCGAACGCGCTGCTGACGACCTGGAACTCGTGATCAAGAACATACCAGACATCATATACACCTACCGCGCAGGACGGTCTCCTCTCCCTAATGCTATACTGGACCACGGGAATTGGGCTATTGAGGGGACAGGCAAGGGGAGGTACGCCTTTGTCAAGCTAACCCGTTCGCCCTACGTGGATATCCCAACTGACGTAGAGATAACCCACATCCTTGACGCCACCCCACAACTCGTTCTGAAGTATCAAGGTATGGACGAGCAAGGCTTTCTGGCTCGAATCCGCTACAATCGTCTGATCGACACATTCACCGCCTTGACAGCATATCACATCCAAGGACACTTCAGAACCACTGTCCCCAACGTTGGCCAGGTTGAGATCGACGACGTCTACATCGGCATTGACACAGATGGGCTCGGCTTCGTGCTACCTATCGAGGCAAAAGGCGAATCCCCCAGGGACGAACTTGGGGTCGTACAGATCACCCAGCTGGTGAGTTTCGCCAGAGAGTACTTCCCCGACCTCACCGTTCGGCCCATCGGTGTTAAGATCATGCCAGACAGATCGTATATGTTTCTGGAGTTCAGCGTCACGGATGATGCCAATCTCGTAGCCACTAAGCGCTACAAGCGCTACGCACTGTACAGGGAGCAATAGAGGTGCCACGACGGATAAAGCGGAACAATACGATCCAACAACTGAGAAACGCCGCCGTCCACAGATGGTATCGCTTCGTGCTCTCTTACCCCGATCATCTCGTCTCCCAGATGATCAGCAGATTCGGTATCAAGAAACGGCATACCGTGCTCGATCCCTTTGTAGGCACAGGGACTACTCTCGTTGAGTGCAAGAAATCAGGTATTGATTCGGTGGGGATTGACGCGAACCCGGTTACCGCGTTTGCAAGCAGGGTCAAGACAACGTGGGACATTGACCTGGCGGAGTTCGACCGACGTCGAGAGGAGTTGTTGATGTCGGTTCGAGAAGGCCTTTGGTCTATCGGGAGGCAATACGCACATCAACTCTCCTTCGACGACCTGCTTCCGCGCGGACAGATCCTATTCGATCAAGACGTAGACGACGAAAACATCAGACGTCTCCTGCCAAAGAACTGGATTGGCGAGATACCACTTCAGAAAACGCTGCTCGTCAAGCAGGCGATTGATGCATTGCCGGACGATTCCATCACAGACATCTTCCGTCTTGCGCTGGCTGCCGTCGTCGTAACCGACATATCCAATCTCGGCTTTGGCCCCGAAGTATACGCCGCTAAGAGGCGAAAAGACGCCGACGTCTATGGAGTCTACGCCGAGAAGCTACGACAGATCAGGCAAGACCTGGTGCAGGTCCACGGAATCCCTAATCCAGGGAGGACGTCAGTCCACTATGGCGACGCGCGACAACTGGCAACACTGATTCAAGGACCAGTAGACTATGTGATTACATCACCGCCGTATCCTAATGAGAAGGATTACACACGCATAACACGGCTTGAGTTGATACTGCTGGGCTTCATCAGCAAGAAGAGCGACATCAGGCAAGTGAAGAAAGAGATGATACGCTCCCACACACGCAACGTGTACGTGGCCGACGATGACTCAGATTTTGTGAGCGACGTTCCAGAGATTCAAGAAATAGCCCAGGAAATCGAGCGCAGACGGATTGAACGGGGAGCCACATCGGGCTTCGAACGTCTGTATCACCGCGTTGTGACCGAGTACTTCGGGGGAATGTATCAAGCGCTTGAACAACTGCAGCATGTTATGCCCTCTGGAGGGAAGCTGGCGCTGGTCGTGGGGGACCAGATGAGTTACTTCCGAGTTCCCATCCGCACTGCCAGGCTGCTTAGTCTAGTGGCATGCCGGAAACTACCGTACGCCGAGGTGGAGACGCTCGTGTGGCGCACAAGACGTGCCACTGCCACCAAAATGGATATCGAAGAGCACATCCTGATTCTAGAGCGACAATGAGCAACGTGACACCGAACACTCAACTGACAAGAAAGCGAGTCGTTTTCACAAACCCGAGGGCTGGAGCATGCAGCGCTCGACCAGTTTGCATCCAGTAGGTGAACCGCTATGTTGCGCGCCATCACATTCGATTTCTGGGGAACACTGTACCAGGACGCATTCGCGGCAGACGAACGGCTGCGCAGGCTGGAGGAGACACTGGTCCGCCACAACCAGCCCCGCCCCCGGAATGCCTTGGAAGAGGCTTACGCGCATGCGTGGTCCGTGTTCGAACGCATCTGGCTGGAAGAGCATCGCTCCGCCACTGGCCAGCGCTGGCTGCACGAGATGCTCTCCTACCTCGATGTCACCTTGCCTGACGACACAAGTGCCAGCCTGTGCCAGTTCATGCAGGAGATCTACCTGCACACAGACAGGCCTCAACTGATCCCAGGCGTGGCCACGGTGCTGCCACGCCTGGCCCGGCGCTACCCCCTGGGGCTCATCTCCGACGTCGGGCTGACGCCAGGGCGGGTGCTACGCAAGGTACTCGAGCGCGATGGCCTGCTGTCCTCGTTTCAGGTCCTGACCTTCTCGGACGAGACCGGGGAAACGAAACCCCTACCTGGGCAGTTCCTGCGCACGTTGGCTGCGCTGAAAGCCAGCCCGGAACAGGCAGCTCACGTCGGTGACTTGCCTGAGACCGACATGGCCGGTGCCCAAGCCGTGGGAATGAAGGCGATCCTGTTCCTTGGCGTGAGTCAACGTCAGGACGGTCGGCCGCTGGCCGATGCCGTCTTCGAGCAATACAATGAACTGGAAGATCTACTAAAGAGGTGGGCATGAGCATACACGAGTACGTTGGCAATCCCCACGTACATACACCCTATTCCGACGGGCAGGCGCTTCACGCGGAGGTCGCGCAAGCGGCAGCCGAGGCTGGGCTCGACTTCGTCATCGTCACGGACCACAACGTGTGGGTGGACGGCCTTGAGGGCTACTACGACCAGGTGCTGGTCCTGATAGGCGAGGAAGTCCACGATGTGCGCCGCCGTCCGCAGGTCAACCACCTCCTGGCCTTCAACGCCGAATCCGAACTCTCGCCACTGGCATCAGATCCGCAAGCGCTGATTGATGCGGTAAATGAGCGGGGAGGCTTCTGCTACCTGGCTCACCCGCAAGAGTATCGCAGCCCCCTCGGCCCCGACTTGGCTGCCATCCCGTGGGTGGACTGGGACGTCACGGGCTACACAGGGCTAGAAGTGTGGAACTACATGTCCGAGTTCAAAGCGCTCATGCGCAACAAGTTGTCGGCTGTGTATTTCGCCTTCTTCCCAGGGAGAGGCATCCGAGGACCGTTTCGGGCTACGCTGCGCCTGTGGGACCAGCTTCTCGGCCAGGGCAGACGCGTTGCAGCCATCGGTGGAGCGGATGCCCACGGCAACACCTACTCACTCGGCCCTATCCGGCGCGTGCTGTTCCCCTACAAACATCTCTTCCGCTGCGTCAACACGCACATACTGACCGAGCGCCCTCTCAACGGGTTTCTGGAACATGACAAGGCGCTGATCTACGACGCAATGCGAGCAGGGCACACGTGGGTGGGCTATGACCTGGCAGCGACAACCGCCGGCTTCCGATTCCACGCCCGCAGTGGCGCCAGCCACGCGCTGATGGGCGATCAACTTGCGCGTGCAGGAGCGAGCAAGTTTGAGGTCCACACGCCTCAGCACGCCGATATCCGCCTGCTGCTCAACGGGCGCGTCATCGCCGGCACGCGAGGGCAACATCTCCAGTTCACAACGGCCGAGCCGGGTGTATACCGGGTCGAGGCGTATCGCGGCTATCGGATGAGCCGCCGGGGCTGGATCTTCAGCAGCCCCATCTACGTGACATAGCCTCGACACACCTCCAGGCTACACACACAGCAAGGCCGGCTCCACCAGAGGAAGAGAAGTGGAGCCGGCCTTGTTCGCTGTCTTGGGCCTGGGGTTATGTGAGATCCTTACCCGGGCCGCTGGTGAAGAAATCGGCGTTCTTCTGGATGTCGCCCTGGTATTCCTCAGGTACATCATCCTCGTGAAAGATCGCCTCCTGCTCGCACTCAGCCTCGCAGGAAGCACATTCAATACACTCATCGGGGTTGATGTAGTAGGTCGGCCACTCGGCATTCTCCTCGACGAAGAAGATTGCATCGCTCGGGCAGACCTCGGCGCAAGAACCACAACGTTCGCACTTGCCGGTGATCACATACGTCATTTTCCTTTTGCCTCCATTTCGGTATAATAGTGATTGTACCCACCAAGTCTCGCTGGCGAGGCTGGTTCCCTGATAGGCGTTCTCCATTGTAACAAGATTCGAGTCTTTGTCAAGATTCTGCGGACGTTGATCGTGCGTCTGCGGACGTTGACTCCGACCGTCTGTGGTCGGCTGCGTCCGCGGACATTGATCCCGACCGTCTGCCACCGACCGCAGGCGGTCGGCACCGTCTGCGATCGACGTCGGCTGCGTCCGTGGCACACAGCGCCACATCCCAGGATTCAATCAACCGGAGACTAGCGATGACTCATTCCGCTGCCCACGACAGAAACCTTCACCCGTACCTGGGGGTTGGGATGGGCGTGGTGATCTGCTCCACGGCCGCCATCCTCATCCGGCTAGCTCAGGCCGAAGCACATTCGCTGGTCATCGCTGCGTGGCGGCTGACGCTGGCGACGCTCATCCTCACGCCTTTCGCGCTGGCCACCCGATGGAATGAACTGCGAAGGTTGTCGCGCGATGAGTGGATCAGTGCGTTCGCCGCGGGCGCGCTGCTGGCAATCCACTTCGGCAGTTGGATTACCTCGCTGGCGTATACCTCTGTGGCAGCTTCGGTCGTGCTGGTGACAACGTACCCCATATTCGTCGGCCTGGCCTCCCGCGTGCTCCTGCGCGAGCGACTGTCGCCCGGTATGATCACGGCGATCGTGGTCGCCATCACCGGCAGCGTCCTCATCGGCGTGGGCGACCTGGGAGAAGGCACCCACCGCCTGTGGGGCGATGGGCTGGCGCTAATAGGCGCGATATCGGGCGCGGGTTACTTCCTCATCGGGCGCCGGCTGCGGTCGCGCCTCTCGCTCCTAGCCTACGTCTACCCCGTATACGGCACGGCTGCGCTGCTCTTGATGACCGTCATGCTGGCCTCCGGGCTTCCCAGGGTCCCCCAGCAGCCTCAGACCTGGCTGTGGCTGCTGCTGATGGCACTGGGACCTCAGATACTGGGGCACTCCGCGCTGAACTGGTCCTTACGCTACCTCTCGGCAACCTACGTCACGATCGTCACACTAGGAGACCCAATCGGGTCCACGTTGCTGGCCTGGTTGCTGCTGGGGGAGCGCCCATCGCCCTGGACTATCTTTGGCGGATTGTTGATCTTGGCAGGCATCGCGGCTGCGTCTCACGTCGAGCGCTCGGCAGACACGGCTGTCTCTTGCCCACCGGGCTCAAGTGGACTACAATGGAGACACATGAACGACCGGGAACAGGAGGATTAGGACAATGAAGGTCCGATGTCAGCGCTGCGGTTTCACGTTCACCCTGAGCCGTGAGAGTGTCGCGGCCGCACTGGCTCAAGTAGAGCCGACTCAGGCCAAGTACTACAATGTGGACTGTCCCAAGTGCCGGCGACAGATCAAGGTTCCCGTGAAGGAATTGCGCCGTTTCGGGCCCGACCAGGCGTAGCGGGTCTAGCGCGGACGCAACAGGGCCGCCTCTAGCCTTCCTGAGGCGCGGCGATCTCCAGACGCAGCGGGCGATAGGGTACGCCAGGCCAGATTTCCATCATCACCGGCGCATCGTCGAACCATGCCACGTAGAAGGCATCGAACTGCCCCTCTGCCTTCAGCGCCTGCAGCGTCAGGTTGACCAGGTCACGGAAGTCCGAGTCACCCGGCGGAAGCCCCAACGCCAACGGTACCTCAGTCAGCCGCAGCGGGAGCACGCCCAGGCCTTGCGTAGCGTAGGCCGGCCCCAACAGGTCAGCCCGGTCACCGGCTACCGCGATCACCTGGCCTTGCGCGAGCAACGCGATGGCTGCCTCCACCGTCGGTTGAGGTGAGGCCGTCACGGAGACACCGGCGGCCTCCGCTGCTGCGAGCAACGTCTCTCCACTCTCGCTTCCACTGACCACCGCCACCCGGTGCCCGCTCAGGTGGATGACATCTGTGACCACCGTCCCAGCTTGCACCATCAGCCCTTCGCCTGCCACGTATGTCGTGAGGCTGAAGTCCAAACCCTGCTCCGCGGCCCGAGTGTGGGGCAATCCGCCCACGAGCAAATCAGCCTGGCCAGTGCGCAGCATCTCCTTGCCCACGTCGAGCGACACAGGGATGAAGTCCGCTGCCCCACTGTCTCCCAGCCAACGCTCGGCCATCTGTCGCACCAGACCGACGTCGTAGCCGCCCACCGCACCGTTCTCATCTATGTAGGCGAACGGGTCGCGCCCGGGAACGAGCGCCACAAGCAACCGGCCCCGTGCCTGGATCGCAGCGATCGTGTCGGGTACGTTCGCCACGACCGGTGCATCGATCAGAGACGGTACCTCACGTCCCGGCCAGCGCTCCACGGGAGGCGGCAGGTCCGGGCCAAACCAACGAGCATATAGCTCCGCGTACGTGCCATCAACCACCATCTCCTGGAACGTCAGATTCACCAGGTCAGCGAAGAACGGATCATCCTGCGGGTACGCAAGCGCCACGGGGGCCGCCGTATACTGACCGGCGATAGCCGTGTCAGCCAGCATGCGTCTTCCCCAGTACAGTCGCTGGCGCAGGCCAGCCACTGCATCCACTTCGCCCCGGCTCAGGGCACCCACGGCCGCGTCGAAGCGGTCATAGGGCTGCAGGCTGAGCGTAAACGGCACCGTCGCCTCTAACGTCTCTTCGGCGTCCCCCCAGGCCCAAACGCCCACCATACGGCCCTGCAGGGTCTCTAGAGCATTGATGACGGCAACATCAGCCGCCCGCACAAGCAGCGCCTGACCATCGATGAAGTACGGCAGGCTGAAGTCAGCGCCCGCCTCCCAATCCTGCCTATGCGTCAGAGCCGTGATGACGATGTCCACATCACCGGTCTGCAAGTGCTCGACGGCCGAGTCCGAGCGCACCTGGCAAAACCGCACCGCACGCTGGTCGCCCAGCCAGCGGAGGGCGAGTTCCCGTCCCAGGTCCACGCCGAAGCCGGCTACCTCCCCCTCCTGTGTGACGTAGCCGAAGGGCTGCAGATCGTAGCGCACGCCGACCAGCAATTCCCCCCGTGCACGGATACGGGCACCAGTGCTCGCGCCCTCCGGCAGAGGTGTCGGTGTGGGCGGCAGAGCTGTCGGGCTCGGAGAAGGAGAAGGGGTAACCTCCGTACTCGCTTCGTCTGCGCAAGAGACTAGCGCGAGCGCAATGCATAAGACGATGAGCATCCACAAAAGACCACGTGGAAGCCGTTCAATTCGCGACCGAGCAGTTTCAGTCCGAAGAATGTGCCTATTCCAGTTCATTCCATTCCAAAGCGTTGATGCTGCGGATGGGTACATCCGACAGCCAATGGCTTCACTCAGCTAGCCGACGGTTGTCCACGTACAGATGGTGATCACGGATATAGGCCTCAACCGCTGGCGGGACCAGGTAGCGGATCGGCATCCCGTTCTTGACGCGCTCCCTCAGATCAGAGGCAGCGATACCCAGGCACAAGGTGTCGAGCCACACCAGCCGGTCCACGATCCCCGGCACACCGTGCTCCAAAGCCACCCAATTCGGTCTGTAGCCCGGCCGTCGCATCACGGCCAATCGGGCCTGCCGCACGATGCCCACCGGGTCACGCCAGATAGGGAAATCGGCCAGGCTATCTCCGCCCATCAGGAAGAACAGATCCGCGCCGGGGTATACCTCCTGCAGCAGGCCCAGCGTGTCCACCGTGTAGTGTGGACCGGGACGGTCCAGGTCCACCCGGGACAGGAAGAAGGCGGGATTATCACCAATGGCCGCCTGCACCATCGCCACCCGCTCACCTACGGGTGTGATCGGCCGACTGGGCTTGTGAGGCGGCTGCCCGGCCAGGACGAACAACACGCGGTCGAGACCCAGTTGCACGCGAGAGTTCTCGGCCAGCACCAGATGCCCGTAGTGCGGCGGGTCAAAGGTGCCGCCGAGGATACCCACCCTGGCGATATGGGCTTGGGGCTTCAGGCCTTGGGGTTGGGGCTTGGGGTTCTGCGCCTCGATAGCCGTCACTCCTCCCACACCATCTCCCTCTCGCCGATGAGGACCGTGTCCCCTGACTGCACGCCCGCATCCTCCAACGCAACCACGATTCCCATGTGCTCCAGCGTCCGCCGGAAACGACGCACCGACTCGTCCAGGTTCCACACCGTCATCGCCGCCAGCCGCTCTACCCGCACGCCGTGCACGCACCACACGTCCTCGGCCTCGCGCTCAATAGTGAACGCCTCCTCATCCTCGCCAGGTCGGAAAACCGGCAACTCGGCGGCAGATACTTCTTCCGGCAGTTCAGCCAACGTCTGCGCCGCCTGGTAGAGCAACTCCCGGGTGCCCTCCCGCGCCAGTGCGGAGATCGCCACGGCGGAATAGCCCTGCTTCTTGAGCGCCGCCCGTACCTCCGGCCAGCGCGCCCGCACCTCGGGGGTGTCTACCTTGTTCAGTGCGACCAATTGAGGCTTCTGCGCCAGACCGTGGCCAAAGGCAGCCAGTTCACGGTTGATAGCGGCGAAATCCATCAGTGGATCGGCAGAGAGGCCATCCAGAAGATGAATCAACACCCGCGTGCGCTCAATGTGGCGCAGGAACTCGTGCCCCAGCCCCTTGCCCTGCGCGGCACCCTCGATCAGGCCGGGGATATCGGCCAGGACAAACTCGGTCTCAGGGTCGAGCACGACGACGCCCAGGTTGGGCTGGAGCGTGGTAAACGGATAGGGCGCGATCTTGGGGCGCGCTGCTGTCACCGCCGCCAGCAGCGTGGACTTGCCAGCATTGGGCATGCCCACGACGCCCACATCGGCCAGCAACTTCAATTCCAGTCGCAGCCAGCGCTCCTCGCCGGGCGCGCCGTGCTCCGCGATGCGGGGCGCCTGGTTCGTAGAGGTGGCAAAACGGGCGTTACCCCGGCCCCCGCGCCCTCCCCTCGCCACGAGCAATTCGTGGCCCGGCTCGGTCAGGTCGCCCAGCACCTCAGCGGTATCGTCGTCATAGACAATAGTGCCCGGCGGCACAGCGATACGCACCGTCTCGCCCGACGCACCATGCTGAGTCTTCCCCCGTCCATGCTCGCCGCGGCCCGCCTTGAAGTGGCGCTTCCTGCTGAAGCGATAGAGCGTGTTGAGATGGGGGTCCAAATACAGGACGACATCGCCGCCCCTGCCCCCATCGCCACCGGCCGGTCCCCCGTACGGCACGTATTTCTCGCGCCGGAAGGCAACGCATCCGTCGCCACCGTCGCCAGCCTTGATGTAGATCCTACCCTCGTCGTAGAACATCGCCGAGATAGGATACCGCAAACGAGGAGGATGTCAAGAGGAAGACGGAGGGAGAACGGGCGACGCAGCCGTGGTAGATGCGGGCATCTCGGACGTTGACCCGGACGCGCGATCGCTGCCCGCTGCGCCCGGGGAAACCTGGGCCAGCAGCATCCCCGCCAGCATCAGGACGCAACCAAAAAGCTGCTGCGGCAACAGGGTCTCACCCAGCAGCAGCCAACCGAACAGCGCGGCGAACACGGTCTCCATACTCATGATGACGGCCGCATCCGTCGCAGGCGCTCGCTGCTGTCCTACGACCTGGAGCGTGAAGCCCAGTCCGATCGAGAACACACCGGTGTAGAGAACCGCCCACCAGGTGACACGCAAATCCTGCACGAAGGCCGTCTGTCCACCGCCACGCCCTAACCACAACACCAGGCTCAGCAATCCACCGACCAGGTACTGTACCAGCGCCAGTCGCAACGCGTTCACCCGTGGCGCAAGCTGCCCGATGGACACGACGTGGAATGACCATACCACGGCCGCAGCGACCGTCCACGCGTCGCCGGGGGTCAGCCTGAACTGCCCCGCCGCGGACGCACGTCGAATGTCCGCGTTCAGCCCACTGAGGAAGAACAGGCCTGCCACAGCCAGAAGCGCGGCAATCCACACAGACCAACGCGGCCACCGTCGCCACATCAAGGCCAACAGCAGTGGCACCAAGACAACGTACAAGCCGGTGATCAAGCCCGCCTTGCCCGCAGTTGTGAGGCCCAGGCCCACCTGCTGGACACTAGAGGCGCCGAAAAGCAACACACCAACCAGTGCCCCACCCCACAACTCGGTCCGCGTGAAGCCCTGCAGACGCCGCCCCACGAACGGGAGCAACGTGAGCACGGCCACGAAGAAACGGATGCCGTTGTACAGGAACGGGTCAAGCTGCGCAGCCACCGCCCGGCCGGCCACGAAGCTGGTGCCCCACACAGCGGCAGCCGCGAGCAGGATCAGGTCCGCCCCAAGCCGCTCACCACGCGTGATCCTGTGGAACTGCCCAGGCACGGAAGCCATACCACCTCCCCAGAACTCATCCACCCATGGCGGAAGAAACCAGGTTCTTCACGCAATGACGGACGCTGCGTCCGCCACATCGCCAAGAACCTGGTTTCTGTATTCACTCATGCGCTGGCAGCGGGAGAAACCCGCCGCTCTGATGGCGCGTCTTTCGGAAAGAACCTGGTCTCTGTGCTCACTCGTAGCGCAGCGCGTCAATCGGGTTCAAGAGCGAAGCCCGCCGGGCCGGGTAGATGCCAAAGAAGAGCCCCACCGCCGCCGAGAAGCCCGTCGCCAACAGGATTGCCTGGGGCGCAACGATAGCGCGGAAGTCCTTAACCAGCGCCGAGATGACCTCCGCCCCCACCGAGCCGAGGCCAATACCCACAACGCCCCCGACCAGCGAAAGCAGGATCGCCTCGACGAGGAACTGCAACAAGATGTCGCGCCGCCGGGCACCAACTGCTTTGCGCAACCCGATCTCCCGCGTGCGTTCCGTCACCGAGACCAACATGATGTTCATAATGCCGATGCCACCCACCAGCAAGCTGATACCCGCAATCGCGCCCAGGAAAGTCGTCAGCACACCAGTGATCTGTCCAAAGACAGCGATGATGTCCGCCTGGCTAACGATCGAGAAGTCGTCTTCGTCCCTGAAGTCAATGTCATGTCGCTCGCGCAAGATAGCGGCGACCTGCTCGGCGGCCGCGTCCATGCGGTCCTCGCTGACCGCCTGAACGATGGCGGCCGTGACCAGGTAATCGCCCGTGCGCCCGCGCGACGGGAAGAGACGGGTCTGCGCTGTCGTCAGGGGAATCAAGACACTCTCATCTTCATCGCTGAACTGCGAACCGCCCTTCTCCTCCAGGACGCCGACGATGCGGAAAGGGACGGCGTTGATCTTTATCGTCTGATCCAGCGGGTACGGATTGTCGGGAAAAAGCTTCTCAACGACAGTCTTGCCCACCAGGGCAACGCGCGCTCGGCTGTTCATGTCCTCCTGGTCAATGAACATCCCAACCTCTGGGAACCAACTGCGGACCTCAGCGAAATCCGGGGTGACGCCCTGAACCTGGGCGATCATGTCGCGCTTACCGGTGGCAACCACGGTCGCGCGATACAACTGCGGCGAGACGGCCACTACGTCCGGGGCGCGCACAGGATCGCGCAGGGCGTCCACGTCCCCATTGGTCAGCTCTGCTCCGGCAGCCGACATGCCTGGTGGTGCCGAACCTCGTTCCTCGTCTGATCCAGGGATCACGAAAAGCAGATTGCTGCCGATGCCCTGGAACTGTTCCTCAATGTAGACGGAAAACCCTTCGCCTGCCGACATCAACGCGATGACCGCACCAACGCCAATGATGATGCCCAGCATCGTCAAGGCAGCGCGCAATTTGTTGGCCGCCAGGGCGCGGAAGGCTAGACGCACACTCTCTAGGATTCTCACGCTCTCTCTCCCTCTATCATAGCCACCAGCGGTTCCGCCACGGTCTCCGTTCGGGTGATGAGCCCGTCGTACAGATGCACAATCCGCCCCGTGTGCTGCGCAATGCGTGGATCGTGCGTGACCAGCACCACGGTGATACCACGGTACCGGTTCAACCATTGCAGGATCGCCATGACCTCCACGCCCGACTTACTGTCCAGATTTCCCGTCGGTTCATCCGCCAGGATGATGGCCGGATCGTTCACCAGCGCACGCGCAATCGCCACTCGCTGCTGTTGTCCACCGGAAAGCTCGTTCGGCGAGTGCGTCACACGCTCCGCCAGCCCTACCGACTCCAGCGCCTGAAGTGCCAGGTTCCGCCGCTTCGTGCGCGCTACTCCCGCGTAGATCAGCGGCAACATCACGTTCTCCAGAGCAGTCGTGCGGGCCAACAGGTTGAAGGTCTGGAACACGAAACCGATCTTGCGATTGCGAATTTCCGCCAGTTGGTCGTCGTCAAGGCGACTGACGTCCTTTCCATCCAACACGTACGTGCCCGAGGTAGGCTGATCCAGGCACCCGAGGACATTCATCATCGTGGACTTGCCGGAGCCGGAAGGGCCCATGATGGCCACCATCTCTCCCGCCTCCACCTCCAGCGACACGCCCCGCAGGGCGTGCACCTCCACCTCGCCCATCTGATACGTCTTGGCGATATCCCGTAATCCAATGACCACAGATGTCATATGCACCAACTCTCTACATGAGGCGCGCTGCGCGGTCCCTACTGAGGGCCGAAACCGAACTGCTCGTCCTCCATCCAGACAGCCACGTCGCCCTCCGAGAGCCCATCAAGTACCTGCGCATTCCCCCCGTGACGGGCACCCAGCACAACGTCCACCCGTTCGACCGCGCCCGCCACCTGCCGATCCACGTAGGTCGCGCCCGTATCACGGTCCACCCGAACCACCCAGGTGGGGATCAGCAACACGTCAGCGATCTCGTCCACGACAATAGTCGCGCTGGCCGTCATATCGGCGCGGATTGGGACGTCAGTGGGCTCTAGTTTGACGGTCACGTCGTAGTAGACGACGCCGCCCTGCCGTGTGGCAGCCGGGGCGATGCGCTCCACAGTTCCACCAATGACTGCTTCGGGAAACGCATCCAGGGTCACCTCGGCCTCCTGCCCCTCCGAAAGCTGCCCCACGTCTATCTCATCCACATCAATGCTAATGTGGAAACCGGACGCATCCACCAGCGTTACGGCCGGCAGCGCCGACGTCACGCCGCCGGGCGTGATGTTGACCTCCGCGACAACGCCGTCGAAGGGCGCTCGCAGTGTAGCCTGCTCCAGCGAAAGCTCGGCTTGGTCCAGCGCGGTCCGCGCCTGCGCGACCCGCGCCTTGGCCGCAGCGATCTGCTCGTCCGTCGCGCCCGCCAGCAGCAGCTCCAACTGAGCCTGCAATGCATCCCGCTGTGCAGCCGCAGCCGCGACGTTGGCCTGAGCCGCCCGCACGTCGTTGGCGTCCGCCCCGGCAAGCACCTCGTCGTATCGGACACGAGCGGCGGCCAGTGCCTTGTCGGCAGCCTCTAGATTGTAGCGCGCCTGCTCCTCGGGCACACCCAGAGCCGGGCAGATACCATCTTCCAGACCCTCCGTCAGCGTGATTGTCGAACCGTCCGGGAGAGGCACGACCGTGCCGGGTGCCAGACTGAACGTGAAGCACTCCATGGTCAAATCGTGCGTGTCTTCTGCGATCTTCTGCTGTGCGATGGCCGAAGCGAGATCGGCGGCGGCGGCGGCAATCTGTGCGTCGTTCGCCCCACTCGCCAGTTGATCGCGATTCGCAGCGGCCGCGTCCACCTGTGCCTGGGCGGCCTCCAGGTTGGCCTCCGCCCCTATGACCTCCTCAGGGCGCGGCCCCACCTGGAGCTGGGCCAGCTGGGCCTCGGCTGAAGCCAATGCCGCCTCAGCCTGCCGCACCTGCCACGCTAGCCGCTCACTATCCAGCCGGGCCAACGCGTCACCCGCTTCGACCTGATCCCCTACCTCCACCAGCACCTCGGCAACCTGCCCGCCCAGCTCAAACGCCAGGCCGACGCGCGCCTCCGGCTCGACGCTCCCGCTGGCCGAAACAGCCACGAGCATCGTGCCCCGCCTCACCACAGCAGAGCGAAACGCCTCCTCCGACTGCGCCGCCGGCCGCGAACGCCAGACCAGCACGCCTACCACTGCCAACACGGCAAGGACGCCCAAAGCAATGTAGACCCATTTGCCTTTCATCGCCCAGTTCTCCATCTCGCTCGGATGTAGTTTATCCGCATCGTTCACCACCGAAATCGAAAACCCCAGACTCTGGGATCCAGACGACCTCATCTCCTTCCGCGAGACCGTCAAGTACCTGAGCGACTCCCTGGTAACGCACGCCCAACCTAACCTCCACCCGCTCGAAGTCGTCCCCTACCTGTTTGTGCACGTAGGTCTGCCCTGCGTCGCGGTCCACGCGGACTACCCAAGTGGGAATCTTCAACACGCCGGTGAGTTCATCCACGACGATGACCGCGTTGGCCGTCATATCGGCGCGGATCGGCGCGTCGGTGGGATCCAGTTCGATGGTTACGTCGTAGTAGACCACGCCGCCCTCAAGCCCAGCAGCGGCCGACACAGTCTGTGCATCCGGCGCAATGCGCTTGACCGTGCCATCGATCACAACGTCGGGCAGCGCATCCAGTGTCACCTCGACATCCCGTCCCACCGAAAGCTGCCCTACGTCTACCTCGTCCACGTCCACAGTGACGTGGAAACGAGACGTGTCAAGTACAGTGACAAGAGGCCGCCCAATTGAGGCCATCTCGCCAGCCATGACGTTGACCTCCGCGACGACGCCGTCGAAGGGTGACAACAAAGCAGTCTGTCGCATAGCGATCTTTGCCAGTTCCACCGCAGCCTCTGCCTGCACAACCTGCGCTTCGACGTCAGCGATCTGCTCGTCCGTCGCGCCCGCCAGCAGCAGGGCCAGTTGGGCCTGAGCAGCATCCCCCTGTGCAACGCTGACCGCGACGTTGGCCCGAGATGCTCGAACCTCGTCGGCGTCCGCCCCAGACAGCAACCTATCTAGTTCAGCCTGGGCAGCAGCCAATGCCTCCTTGGCGACATAGAGGTTGTAGTTTGCATGTTCCTTGCGATGGGATCTTCCGGTGTCTTCCTCGGTGATGGCGTCGTACGTGTCTTGAGCCACCTCCTTCTGAAGCTTCGCGGACGCCACCTGCGCTTCGGCGGAGGCGATCTGGGCCTCACTCGCCCCGTCCTCGACTCGATCGCGCCTGGCGGCGGCAGCGCTCGCCTGCGCTTGCGCGGCCTCCAGGTTGGCCTCCGTCGCTGCGATCTCCTCGGGCCGTGGCCCAGCCTGCAGTTGGGCCAGTTGAGCCTCGATCAACGCCAGAGACGCCTCGGCCTGCTGCACCTGCAAGGCCAACTGCCTTGCATCCAGCCGGGCCAACACGTCGCCCGCCTCGACTCGATCACCAACCTTGACCGGCACCTCGGCCACCCGCCCGCCCAGCTCAAACGCCAGGCCAACGCGCGCCTCCGGCTCGACGCTACCGCTGGCCGAAACGGCCACGAGCATCGTGCCCCGCTCCACCACAGCGGAGCGAAGCGCCTCCTCCGGCTGCGCCGCCGGCCGCGAACGCCAGACTAGCACGCCCACCACGGCCAGCACAGCGACGGCTCCCAATACAACGTAGATCAGCTTACGGTTCATCGCTCAGTTCTTCTCCATCTGCGACCCGGTAATACGCATAATAGACGGGTAATTATACGCTGACACGAAGAAGTGTCAAGACAAGGCGTAGGTTTTCTTGGACAACCAAACGTGCTATTCAAAGACGCAAGGCAGCCCAGCACGACTGCCCCGTCGGACGACGCAATTCGTCAGATTGTTCCAATTCGATCGGGTTTCCTGGCCGGGAAACCCACCGACAAGACGGATAGCGTGACCGCCAGTAGACCTGGCAGTTCCGCGCCCGCATCAGATCACCGTCCCATCGACGATGACGGAGTTCTTGGGAATAACAACGACGCCATCCCGGATCACGTAGTTCTCCTCCTCCACCATATCCTCTTCGGGTGCATGGGGGCGGATGATGACCCCTTGCCCGATGCGGGCATTCTTATCTATGATGGCCCCCTCGACCGTGCTACCTCGGCCGATGCCCACGTCAGGCCGCCCCAACCGCCGGTTCTGGGCCTTCCGCTCGGGTGTCTCGTAAAAATCAGCCCCCATCATCACCGCCCGCGCCAACCGCACGTCCGGCCCGATGACGCTGCGCAGCCCAATCACTGCCTCACGGATGTCCGACTCCCGGATTAGGCACCCCTCGGCCAACACTGCTCGCTCCATGTCACATCCATCAGCCCGGGAAGCGGGGAGGAAACGGGGACGTGTGTAGATGGGCCGTTCCAAATCGTAGAAGTCAAAGGGCGGCTCAGGTTGAGTAAGCGACAGATTGGCCTCATAGAAAGCCCGAATGGTGCCGATGTCCTCCCAGTAGCCGTCGAACAGGTATGCATACACGCGCAGGCGTTCAATGGCGTCCGGGATGATCTGTCTTCCGAAATCCTCAGCTTCCGATTCTTCCAACAACCCCCGCAGGATGTCAGAACGGAAGATGTATATCCCCATTGAGGCCAGGTACGGCCTCTCGCCCTCCGGCATGCTCTCCAGTCCATCCAGGGCATCATCGCCGGGTTTTTCGTGGAAAGCCGTGATACGCATGTCCTTGTCGGTCTTGAGAATGCCAAAGCGTGACGCATCGGCACGCGCTACCGGCTGTACAGCGACCGTCACATCAGCCCGTTTCTCACGGTGCAGACTGATGAAGTCCTGGTAGTCCATGCGATAGAGATGATCACCCGAGAGAACCATGACGTCCTCAACGTGGGCGTGCACGAAGCGTGGAAGCTGCTTGCGCACCGCGTCGGCCGTGCCCTGGTACCAATCCATGCCGCTGGGCGTCTCCTCGGCGGCCAGGATATTGACGAACCCACCGGAGAACAGGTCGAACTTGTAAGTCTGGTATATGTGGCGGTGCAGCGAGGCTGAGAGGAACTGGGTCAACACGTAGATCTTGTGCACATCAGAGTTGAGACAATTGCTGATCGGAATATCAATCAAGCGATATCTGCCGCCGATGGGCACCGCAGGCTTGGCCCTCAGCTTGGTGAGCGGATACAGGCGTGAGCCCCGCCCACCTCCCAGAATCACCGCCATCACATCTCGTATTGCCATGTCATTTACCTCCAGGCTGTGGAAATGGCCTTACATCATCGGACGCACGACAATCAACCCGCTAGAGGCATATGTCTACGCCCACGCCAACGTCCGCACTTCGCCCTGCGCCCGATCGCGAACCCACGCGGGTTTTCCAGAATTGGGCCGAATGGTTTATAATCAGCCTACGAAAACCTATAAGAGCGGATGGGCCCCTGTCGGTCCAGGCCCAACCCACACAGAAAGGGAACTCCCTATGAGACGATTCATGCGTGAAGCCGCCTTCCGGATCGCCCGACCTGACCTGGTGCGGTTCATCGAGGACCACGAGGAAGACCTGCTGCATATCTTCCGCGAGGAGATGGAGAGACTCGATGAGCGTTTGCCCGAGGAGCAAATGTTCATAGATATCCGCATGGTGCCGCTGGGCGAGGAACTGCTGCGCGCCACGCTGGTTACGCTCAAACGCTTCCTCCAAGAGACCTGAGCGCTCTGTGCTTCTGCGGCGCGTCCTTGGACTAGCGAACCCAAGCCTACGGCCGTTGCTGGGCATCCAGGTTGAGCGTATTATAGTTTAGCCCGCGCGGATAGACAAACGCGCGACACCCTCCCAGCCGCAAGGGCGTGGGGACCACGTTCCACGGGTCGTGCCCGCGGTCCCTGTCCACCCAGATTTGCAGCGCGGGATGAAGTGCGGTAGAATGCGTAGGTGATGAGAGGCCCGTATCCCCTTGGAAAGCTACCCGCCGAGCACCTGGCCCGGTTGTTGACCCGCCACGCTCCCTCTGACCCACGCGTCATCCTGGGTCCCGGCATCGGTCGTGATGCAGCCGTCATCTCCTTCGATGACCGCTACCTGGTCTTCAAGACCGACCCCATCACGTTCGCCAGTGATGAGATCGGCTGGTACGCCGTCCACGTCAACGCCAACGACGTTTCCTGCATGGGCGCCAGGCCGCGCTGGTTTCTTGCCACGCTACTACTCCCCGAGGGAAACACAGATCAAGCACTGGTAGACACGATCTTCGACCAAATCGCCGATGCCTGCCGTGAACTGAACGCCGAGCTCGTGGGAGGCCACACTGAGATCACCCACGGACTTGAGCGTCCCATAGTCGTCGGCTGCATGCTGGGAGAGGTGGCCCCAGAGGGGCTGGTGCGGCCCGATGGTGCCCGGCCAGGCGACGTACTCCTCGTGACGAAGGGCATCGCAGTCGAGGGAACAGCCATCATCGCGCGGGAAAAAGCGAATGAGCTTCGTCCGGGCGCAGAACTGGCAGGAATAGACGAGACCATGCTGAAGCGGTGCCGGGAGTTCCTGTACGACCCCGGCATCAGCGTCGTCCAGGATGCAGCCATAGCGATGGCAGCCGGAGACGTGCACGCCATGCACGACCCGACAGAGGGCGGACTGGCGAACGGGTTGTGGGAACTCGCCCAGGCAGCCGGCGTTGGGATAGCGGTAGACGAGTCGGCCATCCCGATTCTGCCCGAGACACGGACGTTGTGCGCGCGGCTGGGACTGGATCCGCTGGGTCTGATCGCCTCCGGCGCATTGCTGCTGTCGGTTCCACCAGAGGACGCCGACGCGGTACTGGCCGCGCTGGAACGGGCCGGCATCGCGGCCGCGGCTATCGGCCGCGTGGTCGAGCCAGAGCGGGGCGTCGTGCTGCGCAGCCAGGCCGGCGACCGGCCGCTGCCCCACTCCGAGCGGGACGAGATCACCCGCCTTTTCCAGTAGCGATTCGTAAGAGCGTGGCTTCCGCGCCCGCAGCGGCCGAGCAAGCAACAGAGCGGTGGCTTGACTGCAGGGAGGGCAATGCCTGCCAACCTGTCCTCGCGCCTGATCCTGGCAGCGACATTGGCCTGGAATCAGGTGCTGCAATTGGGGCCTTACGTGGCCAGCGGTATCCTGTTGGCCGTAGTGCTGAACCAACTGGATCTGGCCCGCCGCTGGGGACGCTTGCTGCGTCACCCCGGTCCCGGCACGGTACTAGGGGCAGCGTGCCTGGGTGGCGTCTCACCCTTGTGTACGTACGGCACAGTGCCGGTGCTGATGGAACTCGTGCGCGGCGGCGCGCCGCCCGGTCCGGTACTCTCCTTCTTGATCGCCTCCTCACTCCTCAATCCCCAGTTGTTCATCATGATGGTCGGCGGGCTACGCTGGCCTCTGGCGCTGGCACACGCAGCGACGGTGCTGTTGCTCAGCGTGCCGGCCGGACTGCTGATGCAGCGATTGCGGCCGGAGGCGTTCCTGAACCTGAAGACGATCACTTCCTGCCCTCCCGCATCCGACCGACGGGAAAACGAGCCGTGGCACAGCCTGTTGCGGCTCACCGAGACGGCAGGTCTGTACTTCGTCGCAGGCGTAGCACTGGCGGCTCTGCAGCAAGCGCTGATCCCCGCGTCTTGGATCTCCTCACTGCTGGGCGCAGACCGCTGGTACGGCGTGATCCTGGCCGGATTACTGGGCGTCCCGCTCTACGCCTGTGGAGGCGGTGCGGTGCCGGTCATCGCCAGCCTGCTGTCCCAGGGAATGAGCCCGGGCGCGGCTCTGGCCTTCTTCCTGGCCGGGCCGGCCACGCGGCTGACGGCGATAGCAGCGCTCGGCACGCTGCTCAACCGGCGCGCGTTGGCGATCTACGTCGTCTACGTCACCGCAGGGGCCGCACTGGCGGGGACGGCGCTCAATCTGGTCTGGGGCGCTTGACGCACGGCGAAACACGATTCGATCAAATCTCTGGAGGCGGAGAATGAAACGAACACCGATCTGGACGCCCGGTCCACCGACCGCCTGCGCCCGACCGTCTGCGGTCGGCGCCGTCCGAGGTCGACGTCGGCCGCGTCTGAGGCGATGGAGACTGATCGCACTGGCTGGATTGCTCACGCTGTTGGGCGGCGTGAGCACGCTGCAGCATCGAGCAGCGCGCTGCAGCACGCCCGGTGAACCTACTCAGGTCGCCGTCGTGCAGGCAACTCACCCGCCCGTCACAGATATCGAGGTCGAGGCACTCGTGCGTCAGGCAGTGGCGCTGGCAGGCGGGCTGGACCACATCATCCAACCGGGCAACACTGTGCTCGTCAAACCCAACCTGGTCTGGGGGGCTGCTCCCGACGAAGGGCATACGACCGACCCCCGCGTGACCCGCGCTGTGGTTCAGCTCGCGCGAGAGGCTGGCGCGGGCCAGGTCCTGATTGCCGACGGCGCAGCGCGGTATCGCGACGGGCACGACGCCCGAGGCGCTACCATCGAGGCATTCCGTCTCTGCGGTTATGACCTGAATGGTGACATGACCGACGACGCCACCGGCGCCCCCCTGCTAGATCTCAACAACTCGGGCGGACTCGATGAACACAACCCCAGCTTTGTACGACGCATACAACTCCAGCAAGGTCTCATCAGGACGGAGTACTGGCTGCCGCACGCCATACTCGACGCCGACGAGCTTATCGGCGTACCCGTGCTGAAGAATCACCTCCACGCCGGAGTGACCCTGGCACTCAAGAACCAGTTCGGCATCGCCCCCTCCGACATTTATCACCATCCTGGCCTCCAGGTGTACAAAGGCGCGTTCTCCCACAATGCGAACGATCTGGGACGATACATCGTGGACCTCAACCTGGCCCGCCCGCTTGACTTCGCCGTCGTAGATGCCCTGCGAGGTCTGACCGATGGGCCCGTAGGGACGACATCCCTGGATCCTCCAATGGGATTGATCATGGCGGGCCAGGATGCCGTGGCCGTGGACACCATCGGCACACTGGTGATGGGCTACGATCCTCAGACGGTCCCTTACCTGAGCTGGGCCGCCGGGGCTGATTTGGGCACGGATGACGTAGCCCAGATCAGCGTCCTCGGGGCACGCGTCAGCCAGGTGCGGCGCGACTTCCCTGCTCCCTACGGCAATACCCCGGCCCAGCGCGCAGAGGTGACAGCGCCCTCTGTCACCCTCATCGCCCCGAGTGAGGGGCGCACCGTCCTGGACAACACCGTCGTGTGGGCCACCGCGACCGACGACAACGCTATCTCCAAGGTTGAGTTCTACGCCGGCGATGAACTTCAAGCCGTCGTCGCCAGCCCACCCTATCGAGCCGCACTTGACCTGCGCGGACACCGGGCACATACCACGACCCTGCGAGCCATAGCATACGATGCCGCGCTCAACGATGCTGAGGATCGCCGCACGGTGACGGTGGCGTCCCCTCCCGCGCCAGGCACAGCCTCGTTCCAGACCACGACGCTGACCCTGCCCACCTATCCATACGCCCCCTATCTGACGACTGTGCACACGCCGACCTACAATATAACCTACACAGTGCTGGACTGGAGCGCCTACGAGGACTCTCACCCGACGCCCATCCCCCACGACTACGAACTGCTGGTGATGGAGAACGAGCAAATCCAGGTGACGTTGCTGCCTGAGCTGGGGGGCCGAATCTACCAGATAGTCTTCAAACCCACCGGGCACAACGAGCTGTACCAAAACCCGGTCGTCAAACCCACTCATTGGGGGCCACTGGAGCAAGGCTGGTGGCTGGCGGTCGGGGGTATCGAGTGGGGTCTGCCTGTGGAGGAGCACGGATATGAATGGGGCGAACCGTGGGCCTATCAAGTCCTCACATCCACGGCAGGCGTCACCGTCACGCTGCGCGATTCAACCGCCTCCGACCGGATTCGCGCGGCCGTGTCCGTATACCTCCCAAGCGACCGAGGTATCCTGATCGTCCAACCGCGCATCGAGAACCCCACCGGGGAGACGGCGAACTACAAGTACTGGACGAACGCCATGCTTGCCCCCGGCGCAGCGAATACCGTGGGGGCGGACCTGCATTTCGTCTACAACGCCGATCAAGTGACCGTGCACTCAAGGGGCGACGTTGAGCTCCCCGAGCCAGGCCAGCCCATGGATTGGCCTGTCCACAGCGGACGAGACTACTCCCGTCTGGGCAACTGGAACCGATGGCTCGGCTTCTTCGAGCGACCCTATGCAACGGCCAGCTTCGCCGCCGTCTACGACACCAGCGCAGATGAAGGCATGGCGCGCATATTTCCGCCCGACGTCGCGCGCGGCAGCAAGGGGTTCGGCTTCGGGTGGTCAGACCCGATCCCAGCGAGCACCTGGACCGATGATGACTCGGCCTACGTCGAGCTACACGGGGGCATTGCCCCGACCTTCTGGGACACGGCGACCATCACGGCGGGCGCATCTCTAGAGTGGACGGAGTACTGGTACCCTGTGAGCGGAATCGGCCAACTGAGCGCGGCGACGGCCGAGGCCGCGCTGGGCGTGCGTGAAAGCGACGGGCGCTTCATCATCGGTGCGCACACCACCAGATCGCGCGCCAACGGCGAGAGCGTGCTCTACGTCTGGGATCGACACACCTGCGCCGAACTGGCCCACTGGGAACTGCCCGCCGTCGGCCCAGAGGAGCCATACGGCGCGTCGGTGCAGACCGGAGGGCGTGCCACGGAGGACGTAGCCTTCGTGTACTTGTCCAAGGCGGACGTCGACCATGCGCCCGATGGCAACGTGCTCGCGGCGCTCAATCCTCAAGACTGCCTCCCCCCGACCTCGACAGTGAGTCCTCTGCCGTTCTGGGTGGCGACAACTGCCTTCCCCGTGACCTGGACCGGGCAGGATACCTGGTCAGACGTTGCCGCATACGACGTACAGGTGCGCGATGGCTACGACGGAGAGTGGACCGCATGGCTCAGCGCCACGAGCGCTACGTCGGGGACGTACACCGGCACCCATGGCCACACCTACTTCTTCCGCACGCGCGCCCGCGACACGCATGGAAACCAAGCGTCCTACACCGACGAGGAATGGGGACAGGCATTCACCACGGTTCTGACCGAAGCGGCCCCGGTATTGGCCAGCTCCCGCAAATCGGCCTCACCCGATCGCTTCAGCCCCGGCCAAATCGTCACGTACACCGTCCACATCAGCAACACCGGCAACCTCACGGCCAGTGCCGTGATGACGGACACATTGCCGCCCACCATGGTCGCGCTAACGGAGACCCTGGTGAACGTGCCCGAGATCGTGCTGCTCTACCCCGAGCAAGCCATTCGCTGGGTTGGCGTGCTCACGCCGGCCAGCGAGATACGCGTGAGCTATGCACTCTCTCCCACTGCGGCCACGCCCTTCGGCGTGGCACTGACGAACACAGTCGAAATCGCCGGGAGCGTGCTGGGGACCCTCACGCGCCAGGCGACGGTCGTGCAGGCACGCCCGCTATGGCTGCCGCTCGTCATTCGCGCCAATTGACTGTCTGAGGGCGCATGTCGCCGGCCGCAGTCGGTCGGTGCATCGGCACAATTGACTTCGTCAAGGCGGATGTCGCCGACCGCAGACGGTCGGTGCGTCCGCACAACTGACTTCCTCAAGGCGGATGTCGCCGACCGCAGACGGTCGGTGCGTCCGCACAACTGACTTCCTCAAGGCGGATGTCGCCGACCGCAGACAGTCGGTGCATCCGCAGTGACCTCCCTGACAGGGAACCCTCAAGGGCCTCCAAGCGTCTATAGGACAGACGAGCGACCATAGGGAGGTATGCGATGAAAGGAATCAGTTCAGCATTGCGGATGGTACTCGCCCTGCCAGCGGTCTGGCTGGCTCTCCTGGCGGCAGCGGCAGCGATGGCAACCACTGGCTGGCAGCCAGTGATGGACATCGTGCGATTCGCCCTCTGGCGCATGGGTTTGATGGGCTAGACCAAGCCTCACGCACAGTACACCATTATTCGTACAAAGGCGCCATTCTGATGGCGCGCACCATAGGCCGGACGGGATGGCTCGTCGCCCGCGAGGCCATTGGGCCTGAGCGCGACAGGCGTGACCCGCTCCCGTTGAAACCGCCCGTAGGGCACGCTGCAAGTCGTCTCCGCAAGAAGAATTCCCCCCTACTGCAATTCATGGTATACTTATCCCTGCTACAACGACGCCGCATACTCGATTAGGCAAAGTCAGCAGACAAACGCAGTAGGGCAGGAGCATCCACAGGCTAGCCCAGGTAGGCGGGAACTGCGATGAGCGAACTTGAATCCGTGCCCACGGAGACACTGCCGGAAGGAGCGCTGTTCGTCGGACCAGACGGCGTGCTGTACCAGGTGGTGATGGCGGGGAGCGCCGGTTTCCGGAAAGCGGAACCATGGCCCTGGCCCCCTCACGGTCGGAGCGTCACAGAGAGGCCCGGGACAGTGGCGCTGGTGCCAGGCTCTTTGCTGGCGCGCAACTACCCCGTCGTGGCCAAGGGAAGACCACTGTCCACGGTGAGTCGAGCGGAAATCCTAGGCCCCGCCGACCAGCCGCTTCACTTCGGGTTCCCAAGCGAAGAACTGGCCAAGCTGGCGGCCCAGTTGGACGAAACGCTGGCATGCCAGTCAGGTCTCACAGCCCGCAGAGCACGGGAGCGTTGGCTCCTCACCGACGGACGACGCGTCTTTCGCGTCTACCATTACCAGACTGGCAGTCGGGGGGAGCAAGTGGACCTGGGCCCCCGTTTTGCCGAGGAACACATCGAAGCGGTATCGTGTGCGAAAGGACCACGCTACTGGCAGTACATACCCTTCTGGGAGGAGACACTGAGCGCGTCGGTGCAGACCACAGACTACGGCCCAGAGCCGGCGCTTGAGCCCAGCGCGAAGGAGAGGACCATGGCCACACCACAGCCCACCCACCTCCAACCGCCACAGAAAACGAAACACCCAGAGGTCCAGGCGATCACGGCAGCAGTAGAGGAGCTCGAAAAGCAGGCCGCCACGCCCGCGACGCCGGAACTGCACGCTTCGTCTCCGCCTGGAGAGATGCCAACAGAAAGAGAAGAAACAGGGCGGCACACGACTTCCCACGAACACGAGCCAACGAGCCGTGTAGGAAGGAGAACCCCAGCGATGATACTCTCGATTGATATTGGCTATGGTTACACCAAAGGTGTCGGCCCCGACGGTCTGAACTTCTCGTTCCCCAGCGTGATTGGCACGGCCGAAGACATCCGCTTCGCGACCGACCTGATCCGTGGCGGGGAAGAGCGCCCTGTCAAATACGGCGATTGGCGCTTCTTCTACGGCGAGCAAGCGATTCTCCAGAGCCGGGTTCAGTCTACGATCTTCGACCGCAGCCGGGTCCACGACAGCACGTACAAGATGCTCTTCGTGGCCGCCTTGGTCGAGCTGGCCAAGCTGGCACCTGACATCAAACGCATCCAGGTGGTCACCGGACTGCCGGTGGACTTCTTCGGCGACCGCCCCGACGTCGTCAAATCGTTCGAAGGCATATACCGGGTCGCGGCCGAGCAGGCCATGGATTTTGCGGTGGAATCCGTGTTCGTCGCACCGCAGCCCTTTGGGTCGCTGTTCCGTGAACTGTTGAGCGAGAACGGCAGGATCGCCAATACGGACATGGAAGGCGGGCGAATCGGTGTCATTGACGTAGGCACCTACACCACTGACTTCGTCGTCGCAGACGAACTGCGCTACGTGCAACGCCTGAGCGGATCCGTCCGTATCGGTTGGAGCAAGGTCATCAGCCAAGTACAGCAGGCGCTGGGAGATCGCTATATGCTGGAGTTGACACCCCACGAGGTCGACCGGGCTATCCAGGCAGGGCAGGCCAAGGTGCGCGGCGAGCCAGTATCGCTGGAGTCGCTAATCAAGCCCGCTGTCACGGACATTCAGACGGCAATCGTCGCCCGCGCCCGGGATCTGTGGGGCCAGGGCACCAGTCTGGACGCAGTTCTGATAACCGGTGGAGGTGGCCCGCAACTGTACGACGCACTTCACGAGATATACCCCCACGCCAATCTGTTGCGCAACGCGTTCTGGGCCAACGCGGAAGGGCTCTACCGCCTTGGACAGCGGTCGGCGACATTTGATGGGTAGCCAACGGATGCTTCGCACCTTCCACCTGGATTTCAACCCATACGATGCCGACCACCGCCGGGTGGCTGAATGGCTGGCAGCCCAACCGAACCCGGCCGATGCCGTGGTACGACTGATCAAAGCCGCCCACGAGGGACAACAGCGACTGGCACACTGGGAGGAGTTGGCCACACGTCTGGCGAACGAACTGCACGCCGTGCGCTCTCAGATGCGAGTACAGCCAGAGAGGGTGGGCTCCAGACTGCAAGTGGACGAGAATCCGGAGTCGGCCCAGCGACTGGACACGATGTTCGATTAGCGAAGCCGGGCGGCTTCAAGCAACATCCATCGAACGCTAATCCAGCAACGTCTCCATCCGGCGGTAGACCGCTCGTTGAGCGTCGATCACTTGGCGCATCGACGAGTCGACAAGGTCTCCCTCTTGGGCAGCCTGGACCAGGGCATCACAGCACGCGGCGACCACGTCCGTCAGCCGCCGCAGATCTGCATCCCCACTTCGGTTCGCAGCACTGATCACCTGCGCCAGCCTGAGGACACGTTCGCGCGCAAAATGCTCCCTGCCCTGAAGCGCAGCCGCGGTCAAACCCGCCAAACCTACGTCCAGTGCCTCAAGGCTGAGCAGCAGCCGTTCGTGCCGCAACGCCCGATCCCGCTCTTCTCGTGCGCGAACCCGCCGGCGATGTCCCCTGACGATGACGATCAGGGAGAAAACGGTCACCCCAACCGCCAGCACGGCTGCAAAGCCCAGCACAGTAGCCGACAGACCACCCATGGCCCCTCACGCGAGCACTATGAAACACCACCCGTTGCATCTCACAGGGGCAGACCGCCGTCGTCCCGACGGCATGCAGTCCGCCGAGTATGGCCTATGGAACTTCCTGCTTCTCTGCCACGACCCGCTCGACGCCTGTATAGACCCGGAAACTCCGTCGCCGCGTGTAGCCGATCAGCGTAATACTGCACGCTTGCGCCAATCGGACCGAAAGCGAGGTCGGCGATTTGCGCGAGACGACGATGGGGACCCCCATCCGCGCCACCTTGTGCAGCATCTCAGAGCTGACCCGACCGGTGATAAGCAAGACGTGGTCGCATATGTGCAGGCCCTGCCACATACAGAGGCCCGTGACCTTGTCCAAGGCATTGTTGCGACCGACGTCCTCCGCCATGCACAACAGCTGCTCTCCATCCGCCAGTGCGGCCCCGTGCACACCACCCGCACGACGGTAGAGAGGGCTTACACGTGAGAACTCCTCCATCAACCCTGCTACCTGCAGCGGGGTGAGGCACAGGTCCGAATCCACCTCGCGACACACCTGAGTCAAGTCCTCGAAGGTCGCCCCGCCTGAATAGCCTGAGGTGAATACACGCAACTCGGGCAGCTTGAGGTCGTGATGAAGCCGCACATCCAGACACTGATCGTCATCGCGGAACTCAACCGCCATCAGTTCGTCCAGTGACTCGATCAGTCCCTGGTTAAACAGGAAGCCCGTTGCCAGTTCCTCGAGTTGGACGGGCGTGCACAAGAGCCTCACCAGAGGCTGGCCGTTCACGTGGAGGGTGATTACCTCCTCGACAGGCACCACACCGCGCACTGGTCGATGCTCGGCGTCGTAGTACCCGGTATACGTGAGTGCGTGTGTACCTGCGTCGGTCATCCCGGCCCTAGTCCAACAGGCCCAACACCCGCTCGGCCACCGCTTCCGGCGTGAACCCTAGCTTCTCCCTGAGCACCTTGTAGGGCGCTGAAGCTCCGAAACGCTCCAGCCCCATCACGTCGCCAGCCGGACCAACGTACTTGGCCCACCCTTGCGTCGCGCCGGCCTCGATCGCCAATCGCGCTGTCACTCCCGCCGGCAGCACCGCATCCCGATACGACCCTGGCTGCGCGTCGAAGAGCTTCCAACACGGCATGCTCACCACGCGCACTGCTTTGCCCTTCTCAGCCAATAGGTCGCGGGCCTCCAACGCCAGGCTTACCTCGGAGCCCGTGGCGATGAGGATTGCATCAAGCGGACCGAGGCTATCGGACAGGATATACGCGCCACGCCCGACCGTCTCCGCCGCATCGCGCTCAGCTCCAGCTAAGATGGGCAGTTTCTGGCGGGTGAGCACCAGCGCCGTCGGCCCATCACGCCGTTCCAGCGCCACGCGCCAAGCTGCGGCGGTCTCGTTGGCGTCAGCCGGGCGGATAACTAGCAGGTTGGGCATAGCACGCAACGCCGCCAGATGCTCGATCGGCTGATGAGTGGGACCATCCTCGCCCAGCCATACAGAGTCGTGGGTCCAGACATAGACGACCGGCAACCCCATCAGCGCCGCCAGGCGCACCGCCGGGCGCATGTAGTCCGAGAACACGAGGAAAGTGCCACCATAGGGAAGCAGACTGCCGTACAGTGCCATCCCGTTCAGAATCGCGCCCATCGTGTGCTCGCGCACGCCGAAACGGATGTTGCGTCCCGCCGGGTTGTCGTGCTGGAAATCGCCGTAACCGTTGAGCAGCGTCTTGTTGGAGGGAGCGAGATCAGCGGAGCCACCGATGAGGGTGGGCAGAACGGGCGCGAGCGCTTGAAGCACCATCCCCGAAGCGTTGCGCGTGGCCACCGGGCCATCGTCAGGGGCAAACGTGGGCAGCGCATCCGACCAGTCTTCCGGCAACTCCCCAGCCCAGAGGGTCTCCAGCAGCGCGGCCTCCTCGGAAAACGCATCCTTGTAGCCCCCAAAGGTCTCGTTCCACTCCGCTTCCGCCTGTTTCCCATCCTCAACCGCTCGCCGGAACACGTTCAGCGCCTCGTCGGGGATTCGGAAGTGCTCATCGCTGGGCCATCCCAACCCCTCTTTAGTCAAGCGTACTTCCTCTTCCCCCAACGGTGCACCGTGCGCACCGGCTGTGTCGTGTTTGTTGGGACTGCCGTGGGCGATGTGGGTGCGGCAGACGATGAGCGATGGCCGCTCTGTTTCCTGTCGCGCCGCGCGAATAGCCGCCTCGATCCCATCCAGGTCGTAGCCGTCCACCTCGTGAACGTACCAACCATAGGCACGGAATCGAGCCGGCACGTCCTCGGTAAAGGTGATATCGGTCGAGCCCTCGATGGAGATCTCGTTGTCGTCATATAGGTAGATCAACTCACCCAGGCCCAAGTGACCGGCCAGGCTGGCTGCCTCGTGGCTCACGCCTTCCATCAGGTCGCCATCGGAACAGATAGCGTAGACGTTGTGGTCGAACAGGGGAAACCCCGACCGGTTGAAAGTAGCAGCCAAGAACCGCTCGGCGACCGCCATGCCCACCCCGGTGGCGAAGCCCTGCCCCAAGGGACCGGTGGTGGTCTCAATCCCGGGCGTGAGGCCATACTCAGGGTGGCCAGGGGTGCGACTTTCCCATTGTCGAAAGTTCTTGAGCTCCTCCAACAACAAATCGTAGCCCGTCAGATGGAGCAAGCTGTACATCAGCATCGAGCCGTGCCCGGCTGAAAGGACAAACCGATCGCGGTTGGGCCAGGTCGGGTTGGCGGGATTATGCTTAAGGAAACGAGTCCACAGCACGTAGGCCATATCCGCCGTACCCATCGGCATGCCAGGATGCCCGGACTTGGCCTTCTGCACACCATCCATGGCCAGTGTGCGAATCGTGTTGATGCAGAGTTGATCAAGATCGGTGCTCATCGCTGGTTCCTTTCCATCACGTGTTATGCTCAGGATGCTTATTGTACTCGGAAAAGGAACGGTGGCAAGACCGGCTCATATCACCCGCACCCCCATCAAGATGCCCATCACTACGAAGGCAATAGCAGAAACCAACAGCAACGACCGTGCAGGGATGAGCTTGCATAGCGCCTGTCCGCCGACGACACCCAGCGCCGTTACTGAAGTCAGAGCCAGAGCGCCGCCGATGAAGACAGGCCACACATTCCCGCACTTGCCTGCCATGCTCAAGACAGCCAACTGGGTTTTGTCGCCTAACTCGGCGGCGAACAGCAGTGCAAAAGTCGAACTGAAGGCTTTCCAGTCCCAGGCAGAAACGGACTCAGCAACCGCTTCATCTTCGGTACAGTCGCACGTAGCCTCGTCCGATGTGCCTTTGCTTGCCCCGATAGCCTCTCGGGCTGTGAGCATCCCCACCACGACAAAAGCCACCGCTGCCACGACGCTCAGCACACCTTCGGGGACAAACTGCCCCAGGATCTGTCCACCAACAGCCCCAAGTGCTGTGACCGCGATCAGGGCAACGCTTGCGCCCAAAACGATGGCCCAAGGCTTGCGATACTTGCAGGTCTGCGTCACCACCGCAAGCTGGGTCTTGTCACCCAACTCGGCCACAAAGATCAGCCCAAACGCTGATAAGAAAGCACTCCAATCCATTTTTCCTCCCCTCGACGTGGTCGCCGAACTCGGACTCGCCCTCGCCCTCCTTCAACAGTCGCCTGACCGCCACCCTGCCCGAGCAGGGTGGCACCGGCGCAAATGCCTCGGTTCTCACCTGAGACATAACGGTCGCAGCCTGCGAGTTGCCTCATTTGACAAACCGTAGTATAATCTTGTACCGCTTCCCTGGGCCCATAGGCATAGGGAGGCATTGTACCAGGCCATGACCTAACTGACAATGGAATGGCAGACCAACGGATGTGAGATAATGCCATGAACCTAATCGAATCTTTGGACCGTCAACGAGAACCCAACCCCAACATCCCTGACTTGCAGCCAGGCGATACTGTCAAGGTACACGCACGTATCGTTGAGGGCGACCGCGAGCGCGTGCAGGTGTTTCAGGGTACCGTGATCGGTATGCACGGGGGCGGAGCGAGCGCCAACTTCACCGTACGGCGCATTGCATCCCACGGTATCGGAGTCGAGCGCACCTTTCTACTGAGCTCACCGCGTGTCGAGAAGGTCGAAGTGCTGCGACGGGCGCGTGTCCGCCGGGCACAGCTCTACTACCTGCGGCAGAAACGCGGCAAGCAAGCTCGCCTGCGCGAAAAGCGGATGCAGTAGTCCCATCAGGCCATTCACGAGCTCGCCTGGAGCGGGCGTAGGACCTCCTACGCCTCTTCTTGCACCTGCTGGCGGACCTGCTCGTCCACCGAGATAGAGACATCATCACCACGCCGTTCAGTATCGCCGGGAATTCCACATGAGCCGTCCTGTCATCGGCATCAGCGGGCGCACGGAGCAATCTGCCCGTCCGCCGAACCTACCCCTATTCGCCATCAGCCGTACGTACGTGCGCGCCGTGCAGATGGGCGGGGGTGCTCCAGTGGTCATCCCGCCATACCTGGAAGAGCCAAAGCTACACGCCATCTTCAAGCACCTCGACGGCCTGGTCCTCTCAGGTGGGGGAGATATTGCGCCGGTGTTTTTCGGCGAGGAGGACAGCGGACTGTTGTGGCTTGTGGATGAGCGGCGTGATCAGGCGGAGCTTGCGCTGGCGCGATGGGCACTGGCGGAGCACCTCCCTCTGCTGGCGATATGCCGCGGCATCCAGGTGCTAAACGTCGCGACAGGGGGAACACTCGTACAGGACATCTCCACGCAAGTCCGCGACGCGCTGACCCACAGCACCGTTGCCGGCCGGCCTATGAACGTGATTGCCCACACAGTCGACGTTGCGGCAGGCACCCAACTGGCTGCCCTGGTCGGTGCTGGCGAACTCGACGTGAACAGCGCCCACCACCAAGCCGTCAAGGCTGTAGGCAAAGGGCTAGTCGTCACCGCCCGCGCTCCCGACGGTATCATCGAAGGCCTTGAGGCTCCCGATCACCCCTTTTGCCTCGGCGTGCAATGGCATCCAGAGGCGATGATCGAAGGCCACCCTGAGATGCAGCGCCTCTTCGAGGGCGTGGCTGCGGCAGCGGCGGGTGACGGCATCCGGGCCAGGTAGCGGCCCCCGCGGTCTGGAGGTACGATGCGCGCCTCGCGCCTACTGCCCCTCGCCCTCCTGTTGAGCCTGGCAGCGTGCACCGGGCGCTTGACCCCGATTCCTGCCCCTTCGCCCGGCCCCGGGTCCACCCACACACCAACGCCAGTCCCTTCCGCGACTCCTACACACACGCCCACAGCGCCCCCCACACCCACCCTCACCGCCACGCCCACTGCCGTCCCAACGCCTGTCGCTACAGCCGCAGCGCCCACGCCCAAGCCACCGACCAATCCAACCCATACCCCCGTCCCCGCCTCCGCTGCGGACGGTCAGGGAATGTGCCTGGACGACCCGCCTCCCAGACCTTTCGACTACACCGTGGTCAATCCAGAACCACCCCGCCGCGTTCCCAATGCCACCCGCACCTTCTGGGTCATAGACAGCTCAACCGAAGAGCGACGAGAGATCAGCGCACGCCTGCGTGTGCAGACCGAGCGCGTCGAGATGTGGGTAGAGGAAGGAACGTGGCACGACGTGCGCAGACTCGAAGAGGCGGCGATTCTGTTCGAGACGCAGGTCTACTCCGAAACGCGCGCTATCTTCGGCAGCGAGTGGATGCCGGGAGTTGACAACGATCCACACATCATCATCTTGCACGCCACCGGTTTGGGCGACGGCTTGCTCGGCTACACATCGAGCGTTGACGAGTTTCCCCGCGCCCTCTATCCGACGTCCAACGAGGCCGAGATGATCACCGTTAACATGGACGCCGTGGACGTGGGGAGTCCGACTTACTATGCCGTGCTTGCCACCCAGTTCCAACGCCTGATCCAGTGGACCCACGACCGGAACGAGGAGAGGTGGGTCAAGGAAGGGCTTGCTGAACTGGCCGCCCGGGACTGGCCGGATGCGATCGACGGGCCGAATGAATCTGGACCCGGAGAGGACACCCCGACACTGGGCAGACCAGAGTTAGCATACCTGGAGCACCCAGACACCTCGCTCACCCTCTGGGAAGACAAGACAGACACTGACGGTTCTGGACCGCCGGACGCTGCCGACCGGAGACGGTCGGAGTCAACTGCCTTGGCCCATCGGGGCGCGGCCTATCTTTTCGTCAGCTACTTCCGTGAGCTTTTGGGCAATGAGGGCACGCGGGAATTGGTATCCCAGCCGCTCAATGGGATTGCTGGGTTCGACGCCACACTAGCCAAACTGGGCTCAGATACGAGGGGCGAGGACCTGTTTGCGAACTGGGTGGTGGCCAACTATCTGGACGTGGACGCACAAACAGACGCATTCCCCGCGCGGTACGGATACGACACGCTCGAACTACACAGGCCTGTGCCCGCGGCGACGTGCGACGACTACCCGTTCACCCTGGACGCCTCGGTCCAGCAATTCGGCGCGGATTACGTCCTATTGGAGGGCAGCGACGACCTCCAGGTTCAGTTCACCGGGGCGCAGTTGACCCCCCTGCTTGACACGTCACCACACAGCGGCGATTTCTTCTGGTGGTCCAATCGCGCCGACGAGTCTCTGACGACGCTCGCGCGGGCCTTCGACCTCTCCGCCACTGAGAAAGCGACGCTGACATACTGGACGTGGTACGACATTGAGGCAGGCTATGACTACGCCACCGTCGAGATCAGCACCGACGGCGGGGAGCGATGGCAGGTGCTCTCCACGCCCTCCGGCACGGGCGACGACCCGCACGGCAACAACCCGGGACACGCCTACACAGGTCGGAGCGGCGACCCGCCGGGGTGGGTCCAGGAGACGGTTGACTTGTCGCCGTACACCGGGGGGCGCGTATTGGTGCGCTTCGCGTATCTGACTGACGAGGCAAACATAGGGACGGGTTTCGTGCTTGACGACATCGCCATCCCTGAGATAGGCTATGCTGACGACATCGAAGGCGGGGAAAACGACTGGCAATCGAGAGGCTTCGTCCGCAGCAACAACCAGGTCCCCCAACGCTATCTCGCGCTCCTCATCGGTGTGACAGGGGACAGGGTGACTGTCGACCGGTTAGCGGTGGAACCGGATCAGACAGCAAGATGGACCGCGCCGCTGGGAAGCGAAGGCTGGACCGGGGGAATACTGGTGATCTCCGGTTTGACCCCCCACACCCCGTACCCGGCGCTCTATCAACTGCGGATCGAGAAAGCGTCCTGAACCTGGGGGCATACGAGCCCCCCGCCTCCGCGGCGTTCAAACCGGGGATGGAGACTCGGCCAACGCCTGCGCGCAGCAAGCGCTGGCCAAGAGACGCCGACCGAGGTGCCTACGCCTCCGACTGCTCGGGCGTCTCCTCGATGACCACCGGGGCACTGCGCTTGAAGGCCTCAAGTTCTGCTTCTAGCTCGACCCGACGGGCCTCGGCGGCCCGTTTTCCCTCGTCAATGATCTCCTGCACGCGGGTACGCACCTTGCGCTGCAATTCGGGCCCCGAAGAAGGAGCGAACAATATGGCAACCACAGCCCCGACAGAGGCCCCAACGACCAATCCGGCCAGGAAACTGAAGGCTTTCCGCATCTTTGTCACCTCTCCAAGTGTCGCACACTTCATCCAATCCTGAAGGTAACTGCTCAGGCATGACCTGTTTGGGGCATCAAGGTGACCGGCACTTCCACAACTGCCCTCAGAAACGCCCCTTTTGGTGGTAACCAGATGCCATTTCCATCAAGATTGGTACACAAGTGCCGGTCACCTGAGTAGATACTCCTGAAGCTATTATACACCACGTCACAGAAGCAGCAAAGCACAACCCAGTCTGAACGCCCCTTGCAGAGCGAAGAATCACAGGGCACGCCCGTCGAGCCAATTGACATGGGGCCCCGTTAAGACTATAATGGGTTCAAATCATGCCGAGGAGGAAACACAATGACTGCCACAAGCGTAAAAGAGATCCTTGAGAACTTAAGCAACGCGGACCCAGCGAAAATCCAGGGCGTCAACGGCGTCGTCCTATTTGACCTGAGCGGGGACGAGGGCGGCAAGTGGACGGCGACGCTGGCGGACGGGAAGTTGACGCTGGAGGAGGGAGAGACAGCCTCTCCCAACGTGACCCTCGCCATGGCTGCGGATGATTTTGTGGCAATGTCCAGCGGCGAGATCAACCCGGTCAGCGCGTTCATGCAGGGCAAGATCAAGATCAGCGGGGACATGTCCCTTGCGATGCGCCTCCAGAGCATTCTGACCTAGCGACCTGGTTGCCCAGAACGGGCTGCTCCCGAAGCGGGAGTGGCCCGTTGTCCTATCGGGGGCGTCTGTCAACTGCCTGACCGATTGATCATAGGTCTGGCTCCCGTCCGCGATGCTTAGCGGGTGCAGAGCGGTGATCAAGGCGGCTGTCCCGGGCGCAACCCGGGTCTCGCCCCACCCCACGAACAAGCTCGGAAACACTGCGCCAAAAAGCCCCAGCAAGACCAGTCGCCAGCCCTCAGCACGAATCATCTGCCACATCTGATGCCCACGAGTGGGGAGCAGCAGCGCTACGAAGATCAGCCCCGCGGGCAACAGGCGCACACCGACAAACACCACTGGCCTCACATACTCGACGATGTGATCGATGGCGATGAACCAGGTTGCCAGTCACGATAGGATGCGGTAGAATTCCACCTCAACTGCCTGTCCTGGACAGCGTATGAACACCTCGTCCACGCGGTCCCGGGCAGCTTCCCACGCATCCGGTGGTTGGGGGACTTCCACTTGGACTTGGGATTCCGGTGTAATAGTCAGGCCACTCAAGGGAGATTGATATGATCAACATACGACAGATCGACACCCAGTCCAAGGCTCAAGTACGCCGCTTTCTCCGCATCCCCTTTCGGCTCTACGCGGGGCATCCTCAATGGGTGCCTCCGCTGTTGACCGACGTACGTACGCAGTTGGACCGCCAGAAGCATCCGTTTTATGAGCACTCCGACGCTGATTTCTTCATCGCTGTGCGCAACGGTCGGGACGTGGGGCGGATCGCTGCCCTGGAGAACCGCCGCTTCAACGAGTACCACGGCACACGGCAGGCACAGTTCTACCTCTTCGAGTGCGAGGACGACCAGGAAGCGGTCACCGCGCTGTTCGAGCGCGTCTTCGAGTGGGCGCAGGACCGTGGGCTGAACCAGATCGTCGGTCCCAAGGGCTTCGGCGCGCTCGACGGCTACGGGCTGCTGGTGGAAGGCTTCGAACACCGTCAGATGATGACGATGATGAACTACAACTACGACTACTACCCACGCCTGGTCGAGGCACTGGGCTTTCAGAAGGAAGTGGACTTCGTCTCGTGCTACCTCAACATAGACACCTTCCACCTGCCTGAGCGCATACACCGCATCGCGGAGCGGGTGCAGCAAAGAGGAAGCTTGACTGTGCGGCGCTTTCGCAGCAAGCGCGCGCTGCTCAAGTGGGCAGGCCGCATCGGTGAGGCTTACAATCAGGCGTTCGTGGACAACTGGGAATACTACCCTCTCACCGAGCGCGAGATTGACTTCCTGGTGAGCAACGTGCTCATGGTGGCGAACCACCGCTTGATCAAGCTCATTACGCACTGGGATCGCGTCGTGGGCTTCCTGTTCGCCTTTCCCGACGTCTCCTCGGCCCTTCAACGGGCGCGGGGGCATCTGCTTCCCCTGGGACTCCCCGATCTACTGCTCGAAATGCGTCGCACGCAATGGGTCGCGCTGAACGGCGCAGGCATTCTGTCCGAGTTCCAGGGCCGCGGCGGGAACGCGCTGCTGTACTCCGAAATTGAGAAGAGCATCCGCGAGTTCAACTTCCAACACGCCGACCTGACGCAGGTAGCGGAGACAGCGGTGCAGATGCGCAACGACTTGGTGAATCTCGGCGGCAAACCCTACAAGAACCATCGTGTGTACATCCGGCATCTGTAGCCATTTGCGCGATTCCACATTCGAGAGTATCATTAATCCCGAGACCGGGTTTTTCATGCGCTGACGGACGCTGCGTCCGCGACATCGCTGAAGACCTGGTTTCTTGCGGGCAATGCGGATAACGTTTGGTACACTGTGTTTGCGTGTGCTCACACATCTGGAGGCAGGGCAGCGTGATCATTCAAGTACGCGATCTCGTGAAACGATACGGGGACGTGGTGGCAGTGGATCATCTCTCCTTCGAAGTGAAGAAAGGAGAGATTTTCGGTCTCCTGGGACCCAACGGCGCTGGGAAGACAACTACCATCCGGGTCATCATGGACATCATCAGCCCCGACGCGGGGCACGTAACGGTCCTGGGCCAGCCACCAGGCCGGGCCAAGGCCCAGGTAGGGTATCTCCCCGAGGAGCGAGGGCTCTACCGCAAGCTGAAGGTGCTGGATACGCTGGTCTATCTGGCCGAACTCAAGGGAATGCCGCGGTCCACGGCTCGAGAGCGGGCCATGGACCTGCTGGAGCGGGTCCAACTCCACGACTGGGCCACGCGCAAGGTCCGGGACCTGAGCCAGGGCATGCAGCAGCGGCTCCAGCTCGTCGCCAGCCTGATTCACGACCCGGAGGTGCTGTTTCTGGACGAGCCGTTCCAAGGGCTGGACCCGGTGAACGTCGAGCGCGTCAAGGACTTCGTCGCCGAACAACAGCAGGAGGGCAAGACGATCGTCCTCAGCTCTCATCAGATGAACCTGGTGGAGGTGCTGTGCGATCGAATCCTGCTCATCCATCGGGGACAGGCCGTGCTCTACGGTCCGCTGGCGGAGATCAAGCGAGAATACGCCCCGCACACCGTCCGAGTCCGCGCCCCCTACATCCCGGCGGATCTGCCAGGCGTCGTCGAGGTAGAGTCCAACGACGGGGCGTTCAACCTGGCGCTGGCCGACAGTGCCAACCCACAAGGGGTGCTGCTCGCGCTCCTGGAGCAGGGTGTGGACATCCAGGCGTTCGAGGTAGCGCCGGTGCCGCTAGGGGAGATATTCGTCGCTGCGGTGAGCGGTGAGGACGAGGAGGCTGTCAATGGACTGGACTAAGGTCTGGGTGGTCGCCCGCCACGAGTACCTGACCACCATCCGGCGGGCCGGGTTCATCATCGTGACAGCAATGGTGCCCGCATTGGGCATTGTCGCCTTGCTGATCGGCACACTCTTTGCAGGCCAGGCCCGCCAACTCGGTGCGTTCTTCGAAAGGCAGTTTGAGGTGGGCGACAAGGCCATCGGCGTGGTGGATAAGACGGGAGACTTCTCCCCCATCCTACCCAAGTACCAGGAGGACTTCGTTCCGTACGACAGCGAGGAGGAGGCCGAGGCGGCGCTGCAAGCCGAGGAAGTATCGAAGGTCATGCTCATCGGGGAAGACTACCTGGAGACTGGGCGCGTCGTCGTGCTGAGTGTGGGGAGCGGCTTCAGCGCGGCCACGGTCAGTGACTCGGCAACAGTGCGCGCTTTCTTCGTGGATCATCTGCTGGACGGCGAGGTGACGCCGGCGTTGCAGCAGCGGGCGGCTGCCCCGGTAGACGCACAACCTCGGGTGATCTCCTCGGGTGGAGAGACGCAAGGGGAAGGCCCCTGGGGATTCGCCTTCACCTTCATCATTCCGTATTTCCTGGCCATCTTCCTGGTGATGACGATCTTCATGTCGTCGGGCTACCTCCTGCAGAGCGTTGCCGAGGAGAAGGATAGTCGCGTGATCGAGATCATCGTTTCCTCGGTGCGCCCCATGGAGCTGATGGCGGGAAAGGTCGCCGGTTTGGGCGCGCTGGGCTTGACACAGGTGCTGGTCTGGGTGGGAAGCACAGTAGGACTCAGTGGTGGAGCGGTGGCCCTCCTGGCCGTGGCTGGCGCCTTCGCCATCCCGGCGCGCGTTCTGATCCTGGGCGTGGTCTACTACCTGCTCGGCTTCACTCTGTACGCCATCCTGATGGCCGGGGTTGGGGCACTGGGCACCACGACGCAGGAAAGCCAGCAACTGGCCAGCATCTTCAGCTTCTTCGCCGCGATTCCGTACATGATCAGCGGGTTCCTGTTTGCCAACCCCAACGTCATCTTCGCCCGCGTGCTGAGCTTCTTTCCCCTCACAGCACCCACGATGATGATGCTGCGGCTCCCACTGGCAGAGGTACCGTGGATCGATGTGGCAGGCAGCATCGCCGCGCTCCTCATCTCCATCCCCATCGCGCTTTGGGCGGGAGCCAAGCTGTTCCGCGTGGGTCTGCTCATCTACGGCAAGCGCCCGACGCTTCGCGAGATATGGCTGATTCTGCGGGGAGAGGCATAGCCCCTGCTATGATACCGGGCGATTTCCCTGGAACTGATGCTTGAACGCACACGATTCCGCAAGGACTGGCAATCCGCCGCGCTGTTCCTGGTTCTGGTGACACTGCCAACCCTGTGGGTGGCCTTGAACCCAAGCACGAGTCTACTGGCAGCCATCGGCACAATCGCGGCGAGTGCCGTGATCGGGTTGGTGGGGTGGTGGTTCCTCCATCGCGAAGGTGTTCAGGTAACGGCCACGATGCGTCGCCCGACCGCAGTTGGCGCGGTGTCGGGCTATGTTCTATTGTTCGTGGCGCTTTGGGTATACAGCAAGCTGATGACTCGCCACGCAACCACTCCGTCCACATCCGACGCGACCTCCTGAGGTCTCGCCGCGCAGCACATAGCCAGCGCAACGTATGGCCTGACCGGCAAATAGAGTAGGTGAATTCGATGCCGAATCTGTGATCCATTGCGCATCTTCAGCAAACTCACCAGCAGGTCGATTTCATGCAAAGAAAATGCTTGAAATCGGCTTGCTTTTGTGTTATGATTAGCACAGCATAGCGGGAGGCCAAACATACACGGGATCTGCCCCGGACGGACCTACGAACGGGCGGACGGACGGACGCACGCACGGACGCACGCACGGTCAATGGACCGCCGGCATCCTGCCAGCATGACGTCCGCAGTGTCGGTGATGTCCACACCAGCTCACCGCATGTCAATGTAACCAATAACCAACCAAGCCTCGGAATCTCAACAAGGGACCATAGAACAATGTACCCTGAAAGCGAAATCCTCTTCCCGCCGCGGTGTATCCCCAAATTGAGGAACCTACGCGGCCCGGAGTGGGCCGATCTGATTGACCACATTGCCTCGCTTCCCGACGGTCACGAGGACATACTGGGATTCTCCTTGATGATGATCAGACTGGGAAGTTGCCTCACCTGCGACCTGGACAGCTATCGCGCGTCACTGGGCTGTTGCACGTGCGCCCGTCGCTCTATCTCCGGTTTCAAAGGCACCGACAAAGAGCTGATCCGCCAGTTCGAGGACACACGCGACGAGGTGCGAATCTACTTGTCGTCCGACAAGATCCCCGGTCCCATATCCTCGCTCGTCGACCAGTGATCCTGCCCCATTCGTGATAGCGGGCGGATACTGCCGCTCCCGACCGTCCGTAGGGCAGCCAGAGTGCCATCACCAACGCCTCCCGTTCGTAGTGAGGGCGGATGCCGACCGCTGAGGTCGGCGTCATCCATCCGTAGGTCCGCCGGAGTGCCGTGTGGCGCTCCCCCGATGCCAGAGTAAGGATGCCAACACGCACCTCGCATCGTGCCGGACGCAGACCCAATCACGCCTTGTGCCCCAGACGAAGCAAGGTATAATCGCAGCGCAATGCGCAAGCTAATCCTCATCTATGCTGCCTTGGCGGTGTTGACCCTGCCGAGCTGCCAAACCTCTCCTTCCAGTTGGATGTCCGCCCGCACAGGAGAGGACGACTGGCTTCCACAGGCGCGTGGGGCGATCCAGTTGGCCGCCAACGGCGTGCGCCCTCAGCCACACACGGCATCCAACACACCCGTGGCCCACGCCGGCGTCAATCCCTTCGGCATCAACGTCTTCCTGGAACAGGAAGCCGAGGAATGGAAACGTGAGAGATCGCTGGAGATGATCGCGGACGCGGGCTTTCACTGGATTCGCCAGGAGTTCCCGTGGGAAGACATCGAGATTCACGGCAAGGGCGACTTCGAGGACCGGCGACACGAGCCCTACCGCTCTGCTTGGGACAAGTACGACAACATCGTGAACCTATCCGAGCGGCATGACCTGGAGGTCATCGCCCGCCTGAGCAACCCGCCCGCCTGGACACGCGCGGATGGCGACGCCCAGGGCACGTACGCGCCCCCCGATGACCTGGCGGACTGGGGCGACTACGTATACGCCGTCGTTTCCCGCTATCGGGGGCGCGTGCACTACTACCAGCTCTGGAACGAGCCCAACATCTACCCTGAATGGGGTGAACAACCGGTCGACCCCGATGGCTACACCGCGCTCCTATGCGAGGGATACCACCGTGCCAAAGAGGCCGACCCGGAGGCGATCATACTCAGCGGTGCGCTGGCCCCCACCGTCTCGCTCCACCCCGGCCCAGGGCCGGCGCTGGGTCTGAGCGATTTCGTCTTCCTTCAACGCATGTACGACGCCGGGGCCGCCGCCTGCTTCGACATCCTCTCCGTCAACGACTATCTGCTCTGGTCCGGCCCCACCGATCATCGCATGCGGCCGATCAACATCAACTTCTCCCGCCCGGTCTACATTCGCGACATCATGGTCGCCAACGGCGACGCCGCGAAACCTGTATGGATCAGCGAGATGAACTCCAACGCCGTGCCCAATGACCCATCCATCGCGGGATGGGGAGCGTACGGCCAGGTGACCCCGGAGCAGCAGGCTCGCTACGCGCTGTCAGCCTACCAGCGCGTCATGGAGGACTGGCCCTGGGTAGGCGCGGTCAACTTCTGGTTCTTCAAGCGCGCCTCAGACGCCGAGCAGAACCAGTCCTGGTACTACTTCCGCATGGTCGAGCCGGACTTCACCCCCCTGCCGGTCTACGATGCAATACGCGAGTACACGGCCGGCCTCACGCCCACCCTCTACCGGGGCACTCACCAAGAGGATCACTGGGCGCTGGCATACGGAGGCAACTGGGAAACGGCGCACGACGACTCGGCCCTGCTGGGGGCTTACCGGCGGACGAGCACGCCTGACAGCACCCTGCGCTTTGCATTCGAGGGCACGGCCCTGACGCTGGCACCCGGCCCGGGCACAGGCGACGCCGAGATCGCGGTGGACGGACAGCCCGCTCACCGCATCTTGCTCGACGGGCAACCCGTGCAACTGGTGCGGAGCTGGTGGCCGAAGCGCCACCAGGTGACGTTGACCGCCGGTGCCGGGGAGGTTGGTCTGGACGCGCTCACGGTCCACGCCTGGCCCGCGTGGGTCCGTGAACCCGGGAGGGTGTCGTTCCTTCTCGCTGTGGGCCTGGCGTTTGCGTGCGGACTGGCCCTGGCCTTGCCCCGGCGAACAGGAAAGGGTAAGCGACGGGGACAATGAAACGTCGCGTTGGGCGCGGCAACCGCGCTCTGAATAGTGGGCTCCTGGCCATTCTGCTCCTGGCTTTCTTCCTCCGGGTCTATCGCCTCGATGCGCAGTCCTTCTGGAACGACGAAGGAAACTCGGCACGCATCGCGGAGCGAACACCCGATCTGATCCTGGAAGGCGCGGGGGGAGACGTTCACCCGCCTGGTTACTACTTGCTGCTCCACTACTGGCGGGCGCTGGCCGGACAGAGTGAGTTTGCACTGCGTTTCGTCTCCGTCGTGGCCGGCATGCTCGTCGTTGTCCTCACCCACTCGCTGGGTCGCCGCCTGTTCAGCGAGGCCGTGGGTGTAATGGGGGCGTTTCTAGGGGCGATATCGCCCTTCGCCACGTATTACTCCCAGGAAGCGCGCATGTATGCGCTCCTGGCCGCCATCTCCGCGGCCTCCACGTACGCGGCGATCCGCATCCTCACCGGCACCCGTTGCTCAACCTCTGGCTCCGATCTTGATGGCGCGCCAATGTCCCTACAAAGGCGCCATTCTGATGGCGCGCCATCATTCCTACAAAGGCGCCATTCTGATGGCGCGCCATCATTCCTACAAAGGCGCCATTCTGATGGCGCGCCATCGTTCCTACAGAGGCGCCATTCCGATGGCGCGGCGTACATCCTGGTCAGCGCTGCCGGCTTGTACATCCAATATGCCTTTCCCTTCGTTCTGCTCGTCCACAACGCCGTGTTCGGCCTGTGGTGGCTGGCCGTGGCACGCCGATGGGCATGCCGTTGGCGCTGGATCGCGCGATGGGTCGGGCTACAAGCAGCCATCCTCGCGCTCTACCTGCCCTGGCTGCCCATCGCGCTCAGAAGCGTCATTGGCCGCCAGGCGGCCGGGAGGGCGTACGAGTTGGGGCACGCGCTGGTAGACGTGCTGCGGATACTCAGCGTCGGCACCACACTGCCGCTTGAGGAGACCACAGCGACGCTGATCGGCACAGCGTTGTTGCTGCTCGCGGGCCTGTGGCCTGGCAGACCACATCCGCCTGTCATGGGAACCAGGTCTTCTCCGAAAAACCTGGTTTCTGGGCTCCGACGGCATCCGTTGTGCTGGCTGGAAGTCAGCAGCATCGCCCTGTACCTGCTGCTCCCCATCGGGCTCATCTTCGCTCTCGATCTATATAAGCCAGCCTGGCTCAAGTTCCTCGTCGTGGTCTTGCCTCCGTTCCACATCTTGCTCGCCCACGGCGCCAGCAACCTGGCGCAGGCTGTCCAGCCCGCTGCCGCACGTATCGCGTCCGCCGTCCCCTTCGTCCTGTCCGTGCTCGCTGCTGTCGCGACCTACCCCTCCCTGCACAACCTCTACTTCGACCCCACATATGCCCGCGACGACTACCGCCAGATCGCTGCCGACGTCATCGCGCTCAAGCGGCCCAATGACGCCATCATACTCAACGCGCCCAATCAGTGGGAAGTCTTCACCTACTACTTCGGACACACGACCAATGGACCGCCAGCATCCGACATCTATCCGGCCCCCTACCACCCCGACGACGCCGGCGCAGAGGCTTTCCTCTCCCCAGTCACCGGCAGGTATCGCAGGCTCTTCGTGCTCTACTGGGGCGATGCCGAATCCGACCCCCAGCGACTGATCGGGGGATGGCTAGCCACGCACGCCTACAAGGCCACCGATCGTTGGTACGGTCGGGTACGCTTAGCGACTTATGGCGTAGCCGCGCTGCCGGAGGCGCCCGCCGGCGCGTTGAACGTTCGTTTCGGCGAATCCATCTGTTTGCGCGACTACGCGCTGCCGGGGGATTCGTTCGCTCCCAGAGATATCCTGCCGGTGACGCTGTTCTGGGAGGCTTCGGCTCCTGTCTCCGAACGATACAAGGTCACCCTCCAGTTGCTGGACGACTCGGGCAAACTCGTCGCGCAGCACGACGCCGAGCCCGGCGGCAGCCTGGTGCCGACAAACACCTGGCAGCCAGGCCAACGCCTGGCCGACCGGTATGGCCTCACTCTCCCGCCCGACTTGTCACCCGGCCGCTACACGCTCATTCTCGGCCTCTACCACGTCTCTTCCGGGGAGCGGCTGCTCACGGCTACCGGTGGCGACCACGTGGTCCTGCGAGATGTGGAAGTCCGGGCATCAACCCCCTGACTCCCTGTCCCATCCCCACGCGATACTCCCGACGGTTGACGCTTGACGTTTGACCCTCTAGCGAACGCAGCACGCGCGCAAGAGTGCTAGCCACGCCAAGCCAGGTGCGTCACCCCTGACTTGCCTTGCTTCCCCGCCTGTGGTACACTCTGACTGGCTTGCGCCTGTGGATGGTTTTCGCAGGCACATACACACTCAACGAATTGAGCGCAGGGCCAGGCATCAATACCGGCGTGGGCCAGCGCTCATCAGTGTTCTATCTTCTCACATCATAATGGAGGATTCACATGGCAGAACCAACTTACGATGTCATCGTCATCGGCGCAGGGCCGGGGGGATATGTGGCCGCTATCCGGGCCGCTCAACTCGGTCTGAAGGTCGCATTGGTCGAGAAGGAACACCTGGGTGGGGTATGCCTCAACTGGGGCTGTATTCCCACTAAGGCGCTCCTGCGCAACGCCGAAGTCATCTCTCTTCTGAGCCGCGGGAAGGATTTCGGCTTCAGCGTGGAGGGCTTCCAGGCCGATTTCGGCTCAGCGGTGGACCGCAGCCGCAAGGTGTCCGCGCGGCTGGTCAAGGGCGTTGGCGCGTTGATGCGCAAGAACAACGTCGAGGTGATTGAGGGAACCGGGACGCTGACGTCTGCCCACACAGTCGAGGTCGCCCTCAACGCTGGCGGCACTCGCACCCTGGAGACAAACAACGTCATCCTCGCCACAGGTGGAGAGGCGCGCACGATTCCCGGCATCGAGGTGGACGGCGAACGGGTCATGACCTACCGGCAAGCCATCGTGCTGCGGGATCTACCTGCCTCGGCCGTCGTCGTTGGGGCCGGACCCATCGGGATGGAATTCGCCCACATCTGGAGCACCTACGGCGCTGAGGTCACGGTCGTCGAGATGCTGCCCCACGCGCTGCCGCTTGAGGACGAAGAGGTCAGCAAGGAGATCGAACGGGCTTTCAAGCGCCGCAAGGTAAAGGTGTTGACCTCTACGCGCGTGCAGGGCGTTGAGACGAGCGCCACCGGTGTGAAGGTGACCGTGTCGAGCGAGAAGGGCGAGCAAGTGCTGGATGCCGAACGCACGCTCATCGCCATCGGCGTACGCCCCAACAGCGCCAACCTCGGTCTGGAGGAGATTGGTGTACAGATCGAACGGGGCCACGTAGTCGTCGACGACGCGATGCGCACCAGTGTTGCAGGCGTCTACGCCATCGGCGACGTGACCGGCAAACTGGCGCTGGCCCACGTTGCCTCTGCACAGGGTATCGTTGCGGCAGAGACCATCGCCGGCGTAGAGACGGTGACGCTCGACTACATTGGGATGCCCCGGTGCACGTACTGCCATCCGCAGGTGGGGAGCTTCGGCATCAGTGAGGCACAGGCAGTCGAGAACGGGCACGAGGTCAAGGTGGGCAGTTTCCCCTTCCGGGCCAACGGCAAGGCATTGGGGCTGGGCGACTACGCCGGCTTCGTCAAGGTCGTGGCCGACGCCGCCAGTGGCGAGATCCTCGGCGCATCCCTCGTCGGTCCAGAGGTCACCGAGTTGCTGCCGGAGCTGGTGCTGGCGCGCAATTGGGAGCTGACCCCCCACGAGATCGCGCGCACCGTGCACGCCCATCCCACGCTGAGCGAGGTGCTGATGGAGGCCGCACACGCAGTGTTTGGGGAAGCGATCCACATTTGACCCATCCGCCCGACTACCACATCCACACCCGCTTCTCCTGCGACAGCGAGACGCCGATGGCCGCGGCCTGCGAAGCGGCCATCGGCCATGGGATACAGGAGATCGCCTTTACAGACCACGTTGACTTCGAACCGTTGGACGAGTGCCACGAGTATCTGCGCCCCGGCGCTTACATGGCCGAGATCGAGCGCTGCCGGCGCAGATACGGCCATACGCTGACGATTCGAGCCGGGGTAGAGATAGGCGAAGGACACACATACCGGGACCAGGTGAGGTCGTTTCTGGAGGCGCACGACTTCGACTTCGTGCTGGGCTCCATACACTGGGTGGGGAATCGCCCCACCTGGACCGGGGATTATTTCAACGGGCAAAGTCTCGAAGAGGGGCTGGACTCCTACTTCAGGGAAGTGGCGCGCCTGGCGGCCGAGGCAGATTGCGACGTCTTGGCCCATTTCGACATCGTGCGCCGGGCCGTATACAAGGCTTTCGATCTGAAAACGCCGGACTACACGCCCTACGAGCACACGATCCGTCGCGCACTCCGTACACTCGTGGAGCGAGGCAAGGGGCTGGAGATCAACACATCTCCTCGCCGGCGCGGGATGGGGCACCCTAACCCGACGCTGCAAGTACTGCACGCCTACCGCGAAGTGGGCGGCGAGGTCTTGACCATCGGCTCTGACGCTCACACGGCCGATTCTGTTGGGGCCTGCTTCGACGAGGCGCTCGACATAGCTCGGGCGGCAGGGTTCACACGCCTGGCGACGTTCGAGAAACGAGAGATTCACTGGATGAGCATCTGAATATGGATAGATCTGAACAACATGCACCCCAACGCCCGCAGCGCCGCCCGTCATGGCTGCGCGTGCGCGCTCCTACGGGCGACACGTACCACTGGCTCAAGCGATTGATGCGTGCCAAGTCACTGCACACCGTCTGCGAGGAGGCCCACTGCCCCAACATCGCCGAGTGCTGGGGGCACCGCACGGCGACGTTCCTCATCCTCGGCGATACCTGCACCCGCAACTGTCACTTCTGCAATGTGAAAACAGGTCGCCCCGCCCCACTCGACCCCGAGGAGCCGGAGCACGTCGCCCAGGCCGTCCAGGCAATGGGCCTCAAGCACGCCGTCATCACCTCGGTAGACCGAGACGACGTGCCCGACGGCGGGGCATCCGTGTTCGCCGACGTCATCCGCCGCATCCGTGCCCTTCAGCCTGGCTGCACGGTCGAGGTGCTGATCCCGGATTTCCGTGGGAGCATCGAGCCGCTCCGGACAGTGATGGACGCGCGGCCCGACATCCTCAACCACAACGTGGAAACCGTGCCACGCCTCTTCCGCGAAGTACAACCCCAGTGCCGCTACGAGTGGTCGCTGGCCGTGCTGCGCAACGCCAAAGTCCTGTGGCCGGAGGCAATCACCAAGAGCGGGGTGATGGTCGGCCTCGGGGAGACAACGGAAGAGATACTGGAAGTGATGCGCGACCTGCGTGACCTGGACGTGGATATCCTCACGATCGGTCAGTACCTGCAGCCCACCAAGGAGCACACCCCCATATCCCGGTACTACTCCCCGGAGGAGTTCGACATGTTCCGCGAGCAGGGAGAGGCGATGGGCTTCCGTTGGGTTGAAAGTGCTCCACTGGTGCGCAGTTCGTACAACGCCGAGGCACAGGCGCGGGCGCTTGCATCGCCCTGACCGAATTGGTCAGGCCTGATCGGCAGATCGAGCATCAAGGCGACCTGGAGCGGCCCGCCCAGATCGAATCCATCTCCCAGACGTCCAGCGATTTGAGCCAGGCACGGCCGCCGCGGGCGAACAGGTCCATGCCGAGGCTGTCCGTCCGTGACGGATAGATCCGGCTCGTGAGACACAGCCGACCATTGGCGTAGACCTCGACCACGGAGCGATCCAGGAACACGTGTAGCCTCAGCCCTTCGCCTGCCGCCAGGTTGAGCGCTCCCTCCTGCGCGTGACGCTGAGCGTCGGGGCTGAGACTGGATCGCTCCCGGTCGAAGACCAGTCGCCCGGCGCTGCGATCATATAGCACCGAGGTCTGTTCCGACCCGTCCGGCGAACAGCGCAGCTTCAGGCCGAACTGCTTCGCGCCACCTGCTGGTGCAGCCTCCCCCGGCTCGAACTCAGCCGCGATCTCGAGGCAATCACCCCGCACGTCCTCCAGGACACCTGAACCCGATGGCGCGAGGGCGACTTCTGTGTACCGGCGTTGCCGGCCGCGCAGCGACTCCAATTCCGGCGCAGGTTCGATGCCCAGTAGCCCATCGGGGCGCGCACACAGAACGCGGGGCAAAGACATCACGCCGCTCCAGCCGGCGGCCTGCTGTGCCTCCTCCGCACGCCCTTCCTGAATCCACCCAAACATGATCCGCCGGCCCCGGTCATCAAGCATCGTCTGTGGCGCATACAGATGAATATCGCCACAGTCCAGTTTCCCCAGGGTTTCTGGCGTGAATCTGTGGCCCGCATACGTACCGATGAAGTAGGCCGTGTATAGCGGCCTGTCCTCGTAAACGGAGACGAGCAGGACGTGGCGGTCGCCCAGGGGAAAGAAGTCCGGACACTCCCACATCGTGCCGGTAGGAAGGGACTCAGTCCTGCTACTGTCGCCAACGAGAATCGGCCGGACGTACTCCCAGTGGATCAGGTCGGGTGATCGGTACAGCAGAATTGCGCCCCCGACGTTCCTGATGCCGGAACCGATGACCTGGTACCACGTGCGCCCTTCTCGCCACACGCTGTGATCCCGAAAGCCGACTACGTCCAGACCTTCCGGTGGAGAGGCGATCACGGGATTGCCTGCGTGCTTCTGCCACGTGCGCAGATCGTCGGCACTGGTCGCCAAGCAGGGCCGCTCCGGGTAGACCCCCGTGTATATGAGCGTCGGCACGCCGCCCTCGTCTACGGCACAGCCCGACCAGCAGCCATCCGCATCCGGGCCGCCCGGCGTCGGCGACAGCGCGAGTGGCAAGTCGGTCCAGTGCACCAGGTCTCCGCTGACCGCGTGGCCCCAATGGATCGTTCCCCAGCTCGGACCGTTGGGGTTGTACTGATAGAACAGATGGTATTGTCCGTCCCATTGGATCAGCCCATTGGGGTCGTTCATCCAGTTGGCCGGTGGAAGGAAGTGGTATTGAGGACGATGCGGGTCTGCCCTGTCCACGCCGTTGCCCACTTCAGAGCAGAATCAAGTCGCGCGCCAACGTCGTCAGGGTTTCTCCGCCGCCGGCGGTCACGAGAACGTCGTCCTCGATGCGCACCCCACCCCGCCCCGGCAGATAGACGCCCGGCTCGACGGTGAACGTCATCCCCGGCTCCAGGGAGCGCTCGTTGCCCGCGACGATGTATGGCGGTTCGTGCGTCTCCAGCCCCAGCCCGTGGCCCGTGCGGTGGATGAAATACTCGCCGTACCCGGCCCGCTCGATCACCGCCCGCGCGGCCCGGTCGACCCTCTCCGCAGGCACACCCGGTCCCACCGCCGCCCGACCAGCCTCGTTGGCCTGTCGCACGATCTCATAGACGCGGGCCAGTTCCGGCTCCAGCGCGCCGATGGCGAACGTGCGCGTGATGTCGGCGGCATAGCCACCCACGACCGCGCCACAATCCACCGTGACAGTCTCGCCCGATTGGACGGGGCGGTCACTTGGGGTCGCGTGGGGAGACGCGCCGTTGGGGCCAGCCACGACGATGGGCGCGAAGGCCATCCCCTCCGCACCAGCCCGGAGCATCTCGATCTTGACCAGCGCGGCGAGCTCTCTCTCTGTCATCCCCACGCGCACCTGCTGCATCGTGGCACGCAGCCCCACCTCAGTGACATCGATGGCGCGCCGCATCTGCGCCAGCTCGTGCCCGTCCTTGCGCATGCGCAATTCGGCCACCACGTCTTCGACCGCGCTGAGCCTGCTCCCGGGCGCGCAGCGCCCCAACAGCCGTGCCTCCAGCAGCCGCATCGCCAGCGCCTCGACTCCGATGGTGCGCCCGGCCAAACCCAGCGTAGCGCAGGCAGTCTGAAAGGCCGGGACGTATCCCTCCTCGTCGGTATATGGAAACACCTCCAGCTCGATGCGCGCCTGCTCAACCTTGACCGCCTCGAAGGCGGGCAGGACAATGGCAGACGGCCCGCCTGCGGGAAAGAGCGCGACAATCGGACGCTCGCTCAGATGGAACGAGAGCCCGGTGAGATAGAACAAGTTGGGGCCGGGCACGAACGCCAGGGCGTCAAACCCGCTCGAGCCAACCCGCTCAAGCAAACTGCGAAGTCGATCCTTGTGCATTGCATCCTCCTGATTCGGTAAGCACGCCGCCAGATGTGAAACGCATCTCGCGCTACGCGCTGTGTGTTGCGTGGTCCGTAACCTCTAGCCCCCTCTCCCCCTGTCCTCACCTCTTGGAGTTTGGGACTTGGGACTTGGCCGCTGCCCCCCCCGTCCCTCCTACGGCATGCGGCACGTCTGATAGTCGGCCCCGATGATGAGACGATACGAGGCCCCTCCGCCGCCATCAGGCGCGGAGATCACGTTTTCTGGCGCGACCTGAAACATCCACCGCAGGTAGGGCGCTGCGCCCCCCTTGCTCGTGGACGTGAAGTCAATCAACTGTGTCTGCGCGTAGCCCCGCCGGTCAGGCTGACCGATGGTCGCGACGAAGCCCTCCCGAAACAGCCGGTCGGCCGCGAGTTGATCCCAATCCGGGCGTCCCGTCCCGTTCCAGACCTCCACCGTCTGCAACGTGCGCCACAAGCGCCCCTCCGGTACCGGGCCCAGCGCCTCAACCACCACCGGCTCGATCTCCTCCCAGTTGGGCAGAAACACCGAACCTCCCTTCGGCGTCGTCCAGGGCGTGACCTGCTGATAACCGATATTGCGGAAACGCACGTTCTGCTCATCGAGCCGGAGGGCCACGCCTGCCAACATCGCCACGTCGCCAAACTCCATATCCGTGACAACCATGCCCCGGAATTGATCCCACAACTGGGGGAAGTTGCCCAGGAGATCGACGCTGCGAGACTTGCGCCAGATCGCCTGCAGCACCTGCTGCTGGCGGCGCTCGCGGGCGAAGACGCTCGACGTCTTCCGCGAGCGAGCGTACCAGAGCGCCGTCTCGCCGTCCATACGATGGACACCCGGCTCCAACACCTTAATGGGATACTCACCGTTCTCGTCGGGATAGGGCCAGTGATCCTCCAGGCGGCAATGCACCGGGATATCGACGCCACCCAGCGCATCCACGATGCCGATGAAGCCATCGAAGTCTGTGCGCACGTAGTGATCCACCGGGATACCCAGGTTATACAGCAGCGTCTGCTGGACCAGCGCAGGTCCTCCGCCCTCGTAGCGGTACATCTCGCCGTACATATCGGCGAAGTTGATGCGACTCATCCAAAAACCGGGGATGTAGACGTATAGATCGCGGGGGATGGACAGCACGGTCACCGACGGCACCAACGGCTGGAGGGACACGACCTGAACCACATCGGTGTGCCAGTCTTCCCAACCCGGGCGACGATCGCTGCCCAGCACGACGATGTTGATCGCCTCCGGCAATACATCCACCGGCGGCACGTGCGTTGGCACGGCGGTCGTATCGGACACAGTGGGCGTCACGCCGATCAACTCCGGGCTGTTCATCCTGAACCGGGTGGGAGTGAGAGTCGGGGTCGGCGTCTCCGAAGGCACAGGCGTTCGAGTGGAATGGGAGGTAGCGGTAGACCTCGGCGTGCGGAGAGCCCTCGCTCCCGGAGTCTGGGTCAGGGTCGATGTCGACGTGGGAGAGGCCAGAGTGGGTGTGGGCGAAGCGAGACCGAGGCGTGTCGTCGTCAAAGTCGGATGCCCGTTTCCACGCGGCGCCAGCCCGAGGCCAGGGGCCTGGCTGCCAACGGCCAACAGGACGCCCAACACCGCTCCTACAGCGATACACGCCGATACGGGGATTAACCTGTCGTCATGTGTCGTCATGGGTCATTCTTCCACGTCAGTCCGTGCATGCATTCGAAGCAAACACAGGATATCATCAGAGATTGCTCGGATTCGAGCTTCCGCCCATTCTAACCCCGTCGTGAATATCGCGCAACTGGGACAGCCAGCGGCAACTGGCCCGCGCCTTGCCCCCCTGTCTCTGTTCGGCTGCACAAACCCAGTTGACAAGTCGGCCAAGAAGTGATAGGCTTCAGCCGGTACGTGCTTCAGCACCTCTCACGCAAAGGCAACGTATGAAGAGTGTTTTCTCAGGCCGCGTATGGGCCATCTTGGGCATCGGTATCGCGACCGTGTTTGGATTGGGCCTACTACTGGCACTGCTAGGGCGTGGCCCGGGCGAGCCTGCCCCGATGATCACGCCGGCGCTATCCCCTACCCGCGACGACCCGGCGGTAGCCAGCATTGTCTTTGGCCAGGACACACGCCACATCACGCACACCCTCTGGCAAGAGGCTCTCTTGCTCGACCAGGTGCTGAGCGGGCTGGCCGGGCAACCAGCCCCTGCCCCATCAGAGACGTTGGATCGGCTGATTAACGCGGAGTTGGTGCTGCACGAGATACCGCCGGAGCAGACGCCCACGCCAGCACAGGTCGAGGAACAGATCGCCGCGCTGGTGCAGACGTGGGGAGTGGACGATGCTGCCGTGACAGCCGTGCTGGAGCAGGTAGGACTCACGCGTGAGGCTTTCGAGCGGGAGGTCTCTCGCTCACTGATGGTGCAGGCCGGGCTGGCGGAATTGGAACGCCGGGGATACGATGCGACGGCCTGGCTAGAGGAACAGCGCGCCAGCACCGAGATTGCGATCGACCGGGCAGCGGCGAACGCCAGCGTGCCGTACGTCCCCATCAGGCATTCGCCACTGGCGACCGAATCCGTTCTGCCCACCCCTACCCGGGCACCTGCCTCCGCGGCCTGCCCCACGCAGGCCGCACAGTCGCCCCTTCCCACCCCGGAACGCACTATTCCTGAAGTCGCCCCCGATTTCGCGCTCGAGCGCGCCAGTGGAGATTCATTCACACTGGCGGAGCAGTTGGCCAAAGGGCCGGTGGTGCTGGTCTTTTTTCACCGGCATGGCTGAGGACCCGCCCGGCAACTCGTGGAGTTGCAACTAGAGTACCGGGACTTCCAGGAAACCGGCGTGGAGGTGATCGCGGTGGCGGTTGCATCCGAGGCAGCCGTCGAGGGATGGCGACAGGGCGCGAACGCCGCATTCCCCGTGCTGTCCGATCCCACGCATCGCGTGGCCCAGTCCTACGGCGTGTATAACCTGTTCGGCGACGGCATCGCCGCTCCGGCCGCGTTCATTATCGAGACGGACGGGCGCGTCGCCTGGGGCTACATTGGTCTGGATCCAAGCGACCAGCCGGACTTGCACACGATCCTGCAACAATTGGAGGGCCTGTAACAAGCCTGCACAGCCGGGAGAGCTAACTAGTCGAGCCTGGCGGGTACCGGCCCCCGCCGGGGGACGTATCTTGCCGCAGTTTCGCGTGTTTCAACAGTGTGGGCATCAAAGAGGCAATCGACATGAGACCAGAAATCATTGCGATCACTGGACTGTGCACGCTTCTGGCACTGTGGTATGGCGTAGGCCATCTGATCAACCGCCGCCGTGGACAGCGCCTCTTTCGCTGGCTAGAGAGCGGACTGGACGTGTTGGGAGAGGAACGGGAGGCCGGCTGGCTCGGATCGCCGGCCTCCGGTGCACGCGTCAACGTCGTCCACGCAAATCCCCCTTTCCGACGACTGGAGATCACGCTGCTGCTCGAAAACCGCGAGGTCCCGCTGCTGTGGTTGTTTGATCGCTTGCGTGGAAGACAAGACAGGCTTATAATACGTGCAACACTGCGCTCGCCTCATCGGGGCGCGATTGTCGTGCGTTCTGCCTCCGGGAGAACGCATCCCCAAGAGGAATACTGGAGGCGACAGAAAGGACCGCACGGGCTTTCCGTAGCAGTTCAGGGTCGCGGCACTGAACGTCAGGTGACGGCACTGATGCCCTGGTTTCAGAGCTACGGTAAACATCTGCAGCACTTCACGTGGCAAAAGACCGACCCACACATCCAGTTGCAGATGAAGATGGGTGGCCTGGTAGTCACGCCCAGTGAGGTCTTCCTGGCAGACCTTCAGGCCACGATAGGGGGAGCGACGCACGTTAACAGCGGGTGACATATCTGTCTTGAATAGAGACCATTGGTCCAGACTGACCAGGTCTCAGCATGGGGGAGAAAGGAGGTCTAGGGTAGCTTAAGGCAGACAGTATTGGAAGAGGTTCAAATGGCATCCCGACCATATCGTTTTTTTATCAATGACCTTCACAGGCTGTAACTTAGGAGGGTAAGATAACGATGAACTCGATTATTGTACTTCTCTTGGGAGCACTAGGCATCGGCGTGGGCTACTTCTGGTATGCCCGGGGCATTGACCGCAAGATCGTCCAGCCAGACCCGAAGAAGGCAACCCCTGCCAAGCTATACATGGACGGGGTGGACTTCACACCGGCCAGCCGCAACGTCCTCTTCGGCTACCAGTTCAAGTCAATCGCTGCGCTAGGCCCCATCACCGGCCCCATCATCGCCGTGCAGTGGGGTTGGCTGCCGGCGCTGATCTGGGTCATCCTGGGCACCTTCTTCATCGGCTGGGTTCAGGACTATGGCGCTATGATCATGGGCGTGCGCCGCGAGGGGGAAACGATGGGTGCGCTGAGCTACAGACTCATCTCGCCCCGCGCGCGCAACATCCTCATGATCTTCATCTATTTCTATCTGCTCCTGATCATGGGCGCCTTCGGCAACGCCGTGGGGAAAGTGCTCATGACCAATCCCAAGGTCCCCTTCGGCATGATCGCCGTGGTTCTGATGGGCGTTCTAGCCGGGCAGATGACCTACAAATGGAAGCAAGATATCGTTCTCACGACCGTTGTTACCGTTGTACTCACCTTCGTGGGCATCTGGGTCAGCACATTGCCGTTCATATCCAACATCTTCTCGGCTCTTCTTGGGCTACCCGAACCCCCCACTGTCTTCTTGGGCAACACGCAAGCCCAGGTCGTCGGCACCTTACTGGTGATTGCCTTCTGCTATCTGGGCTCAGTGCTACCGATCTGGTCTTTCGCTCAGCCCATCAACTACGTCTCCTTCTGGATCGTCGCGCTGGGAGTACTGGGCGGCATCGTCGGACTGCTGCTGTGGCGACCTGGGATGGGCGACTTCCCTGTCTTCACCCAGTTCACAACCGCCAGCGGCCCGTTGTGGCCTATGCTGTTCGTCACCATCGCCTGTGGCGCTATCTCCGGCTGGCATAGTCTGGTCTCCTCGTCAGGCACGGCCCGCCAGCTAGAGAAAGAGACCGATGCGCTGCCAGTAGGCGGTGGCGCTATGTTCATGGAGATGGCGTTCGCCGTCATCGCCTTCCTGACCGCTACTGTAGCGTTTGGGAGCTTCCAGGGGTACCAGGATGCAGGTGGTGCGGGTGCGGCTTTGGCGGTGTTTTCCAAGGGCCTGGCCAACTTCCTGAGCTACATCGGCATCCCCACTGACTTCGGCGTGGCCTATGGATCTGTCTTCTTGACCATCATGGCCCTGACCATCATGCAACTGGTGGTACGCTTCATGCGGGTGGCCAGTTCCGAATTGGTGGGCGACGCAGTGCCAGCGATGAAGAACGTCCATGTGGGCACCATCGTGGCCCTGATACTGACGTTGATCTTCGTCTGGGTTATCCCATGGCTGACCATTTGGGCGGCCTTCGGCGCTGCCAACCAGTTGATGGCAGGTCTGGCACTGCTGCTGATCGCGCTGTGGGCGCTGGCGGAAGGCAGGAAACATACCTGGGCACTCTACCCCTCGATCTTCATGATCGTCACTACGATGGCTGCCCTGCTGTATCTGGCCTACACCAACTTCGTCGTCAAACTTCCGGCTGCTGCGACAACCCAGGCTGCCATCGCCGCCATACTCGTGGGCGTTATCGCCATCGTGCTTATGGTGGCGGGACTGCTCCTCGTCGTCGATGGCTGGAAGGCACTGAGAAAGCCACGAGAGGAAGAGGCTGTCGAAGCAACGTAATCGCCCAAGCATAGGAGAGTGAACAGATTACGCGATGGGAGGGCAACCCCCGACCCTCCCATCGCCGAATAAGGAACAGGATGCTAGCAGTTCCCCAAACAATCCTCTTGGAAATGCTTGCTCACGTTCCTATGGACTTATTGCACTGTTCACATTGCGAAAGGCTATTTGGCGTGGCAGGTATAGGCACGCCCGTGCACCAAGAGATACGGGCTGCCTATCCCGCAGAGATGCTGGGAGGTTGTTTGGCTGTTGGAACAGCAGATATCCCTCGCAACGTCTTCTGAGACTGGAGAGGCTAGTGGGACGTATCGCGTGGGAGTCCATTCGGGATAGGGTGCATCACGCTGCACACGTGGCGGGCGAAATCCTGTATGGGATGAGCGTCTATGAATGGGTGCGCGAATGCAGAAAGTCCCGGGGAGAATTGGAGCGAGTTTTCATATTGATTGTGTTCGGCGAGCTGCTAGGTATACCGATTCTCCCTCCATACTACGTGTTGCGGCTGCTTCCATACGCCGTTCCCCGAATTGAGGGCTGGCGACGCAGCATGCTCAGAGAGCGTGATCTGACGGATCTATTTGACCAGGATATCGGATAGGCTCTACAAATCTGGCCATCATACTGAGAGCAATCTGGAGGTAACGTAATATAATGAGCGAAGAAGAAAAGCAAGTGGGATGGCTGAAGAAGTTCGGTAGTTCGGCCAAGCAATTCCTATATGGCATGGCGGGCCATGACATGACGCGCTTCGCACTCAAAACGCGCGGCAGTATGGAACACCTGTTCATCTTGATCACAATGGGCGACTTGCTGGGCATCCCTATCCTGCCGCCCTACTACTCGCTGCGCCTGCTGCCTTATGTCGTGCCGCAGATCAGCACCTGGAAGCGACGCATGTTGCGCGAGCGTGACCTAACCGACGCATTGGCATAAGGAGGCAACGTTGTCACTGGCACAAGTGTTCAAGGAACACCCCAACCGCCGCTACATCGAGTTCGGCGGCAAGGGGGGATTGGGCAAGACCACCTTCTCTGCCGCTACCGCCTACTGGCTGGCCAAGCAGGGACACAAGGTGCTCGTATTCTCTGTGGATCCCCAGGCGTCCCTCTCCGATATCTTCGAGCAGGATATCTTCGGCAAAGGAGCAGTGGAGATTGTCCCCGGCCTCTTCGCCCAGGAGATCGACGCTGACCGTCACATCAAGGAGTATCAAGACGAGATTCGCCAGAAGATCTTCGACATGTACGGCTTTGATGAGATGCCTGAGGAGATTGAGAACTACATTCAAGCCGCCGCGGCCGAGCCCGCGATGGAGGAGAGCGCCATCTTCGACGCCGTGGTAGATATCGTCGTCGGCGGCGAATACGACTACTACATCTACGACCTGGTGCCTCTGGGCCACGCCCTGTACTACCTGAGCATGGCCAGCGTATACGACGAGTGGATCGGCAAGATCACAGCGCTGCGCGAGGAGATGCAGGAGTATTCCCAGGTAGCCGCCATCCTCGACCGCGACAAGGAGTCGGAAGAGGACGCGATCCTCACCGAATTGCAGGACATCAAGCAGCGCATCAACACCTCGTCCAGCATCCTCACCGACCGCGAAAAGACGGCCTTCTTCTTCGTCGTCACGCCGGAGGAGATGATCATCCTGGACACACTCAAGGCCGCGAAACTGTTCGCCAAATACGATGTGCCCATCTCGGGCTACATCGTGAATCGCGTCATCCCGCCGGAATTGGCCGCGCAGGATATCCCGGAGTACCTGCGGAATCGGATCGCTATGCAGAAGGACTACCTGGGGCAGATAGACCAGACCTTCGGCGAAGAGGTGCTGACGAGCGTGCCGGAGTTCGAACGCGATATCACCGGTCTGGAGATGATCGGCAAGGTCGCGGACGCGCTGTTTGGAGGTGAGGCATGATCACGCCAGAGATCAAGCAATCAACGCAGCAATTCCTGGCCGAGCACCAACAGATGAAATACGTCTTCTTCGGCGGCAAGGGTGGCGTCGGGAAGACTGTCATGGCCGGTGCGGCCGCACTGTGGATGGCCAAGCAGGGCAAGCGTACGCTGCTGGCATCCACCAACCCGGTCCACTCGCTCAGCAGTCTGCTGGATCAGGACGTCTTCGGCCAGCCAACGCCGGTAGAGGGCGCGCCGAACATGCAGGCCTACGAGATTGACACCAAGGACACCATCGAGAGATCGAAGGTGGAACTGACCCAGAAGATCGAGTGGTTCCTCAAGTATGCCGATATCAAGACGAAGGCCGACGAGTTCGTGGAATCGGCCACGATGAACCCGGCTTTCGAGGAATCGGCTATGTTCGAGAACATGATTGACCTGATGTTCGAGGACAAGTACGAGGCTTACGTCTTCGATACCGCACCTACAGCCAATGCCCGCCGGCTGTTGGGCATGTCCAGCGTGTATGGCATGTGGGTGAACAAGATGATGCAGAGCCGTGAAGAGGCCAAGTCGTTGAAGGAACTGCTGTCCTACAGCAAGAAGACGGAACGGGACCCACTGATGGACTACCTGCTTGGGTTCCGCGAGCGGATGGAACGGGCCAAGGGGCTGCTCACCGATGACGAGAAGACCGCCTTCTTCTTCGTGACGCTGCCAGAAGCGCTGCCGATCGCCGTCATCAAGCGCTTCATCAACTGGTTCCGGGAGTTCGGCATACCCGTGGGCGGCGTGGTGGTGAATATGCTGATCGACAAAGAAGGGGTGGAGGAAAACGCACCCGACTTCGTACGCAACCGCATCGCCATGCAGGAAGACTACATGGGGGATATCTGGCGCAGTTTTCCCGATGTGCGTGCCATTGTGCCTCTCTTCGAGACAGAGGTGCGCGGTGTGGAGATGCTGGAGCGCACTGCAAACCAACTGTTCGCTTAAGCACTAGAAACTGAGCACCAGAAACCAGGTTTCTCCAAGAAACCTGGTTTCTGAATCTACCAGAGGTCCACATCCATGCATCCAGCCCTGCTGATATCACTCACCAGCCTGCTCTACCTTCTCGGTTTTGGAGCCCTGTCCTTTTTGCGCCGGCAGGGGCTATCCACCCGCTTTGCCATCGAGGGACTGACCATCACCGCTGTCGGTGCCGCGCTCACTCTTGCCTCTGTGCCAGTCCACCCGCTGCTCTTCCTCGTCGTTCTCTATATAGTCACCATGCGGGTGCGGCTGCTGGTTGACCTGGGCAACTGGTTCACCTCCAAGGGGCGGTATGGCCAGGCGCTTGACTTCTACCGGCTCGCCCTGCGCCTGGGACCCGACGTCGTCAGCCGCCAGATCGTGCTCATCAACCGCGGAGTGACCGAGTTGCGTATGCAGCAACCGGAGGCGGCATGCCTCACGCTTGGGGAAGCATTGGCCGACGAAAAGATACGACCAGGGGCCAAATATCTGGCGGCTGGCTACTACAACCTGGGCCTGGCCTGCCGCCGGACAGGGCGCGAGGCCGAGGCCATCCGCCACTTCAACCGGGCGATTGATGCACTGCCAAACTCGATCTACGCCCATGCGGCCAGGCAAGCATTGAAGGAACGTAGGATGTCGGAAGCCCCCGACCTCAACTGAGTTGCGCTTGAGCGTGCTACATATGACCATCTATAAGCAGGGCGATGTGCTCCTCGCGCTTCTTCCCTTCACCGACCAGAGTGGAAGCAAGCAGCGTCCGGCTGTGGTCGTGAGCAGTGAGGCATACAACCAGACTCATTCTGACGTGATCCTCACCTCAATCACGAGCCAGATCAAGCACGTTTCTGACGAAGTAAGGCTGATGGACTGGCAGGTCGCCACCGGAGGAGCTGCGCCTCCTGCGGGAAGAGATTGACCCGAGAGGATTCTACGTCTGATGGCCAAATACAAGATCATCGTCAACCCGACCGCGGGTAGGGGAAGCGGCGAACAGGCCATTCCCCGTATCAAGCGTATGCTGAACACATACACCCTGGATTTCGACCTGGTGCGCACTGAGCGCCCCTGGCACGCCGCCGAACTGGCCCAGGAGGCCGCCACGGCTGGGTACGACGTTGTGGTCGCGGTTGGCGGCGACGGCACCGCTAACGAGGTGCTCAATGGCTTGATGCTGGCCAAGACCGCCCCCCCTTCCTCCCTCCCGCAAGCGGGGGGGACAAGAGGGGGAGCCACAATGGGTATCCTGTGCGTCGGTCGGGGGAACGATTTCGCCTACAGCATGGGTATTCCCACTGACCTGGAAGCGGGTTGTCGGGCACTGGCCCAAGACCATCGGCGCACGGTTGACGTCGGCAGAGTCGTCGGCGGCCAATACCCCCAGGGCCGCTACTTCGGCAACGGCGTCGGCATTGGCTTCGACGCCGTCGTCGGTTTCGAAGCAGTAAAAATGAGCCGGCTGCACGGCTTTCCATCTTACATTGTCGCCACACTCAAGACCGTCTTCCTGTACTACAAGGCCCCGGTCACCAAGATCGAGTGCGACGGGCAGACGAGCACACAGCCTTCGCTGATGGTCTCGATCATGAACGGGCAGCGGATGGGCGGTGGCTTCATGATGGCCCCGGAGGGCAAGCCTGACGACGGCCTGTTCGACCTGTGCATCGCCCGCGAAGTAAGCCACGCTCGCATCTTTGGCCTCATTCCTCACTTTATGCGAGGCACGCAGGCTACCCAGGAGCCAATCAAGATGGTGCAGGCACGAAAAGTCGTCGTCACCGCCGTCGAGGGGGTATTGCCCGCCCACGCCGACGGGGAGACGCTATGCATCGAAGGGCAACGGCTGGAGATGGAACTGCTACCGCGCCAGATCAAGATCATCTGCCAACCACAGGAGACCGCCAAATGACCCCTGTCTCCCCCCCTGCCCCCTACGAGGGGGCAGAGAAGTCGAGGACACTCGCCTATCAGGTGGTGACATCGTCTATCAAGCGCCTGATACGCATCCTGTGCCGGGTGAACGACGCGCAGTTGGTGCAGGTGCCGGATCAAGGGCCGCTCATCATCATTGTCAACCACGTCAACTTCCTGGAGGCCCCCGTAATATACACCCACATGCAGCCACGAACGACGATTGCACTTGCGAAGGCAGAGACGTGGGATAATCCCGCCTTGCGACCGCTGGCTGACCTATGGGGAGCCATCCCGCTGCGCCGTGGTGGGGCCGATGTGACCGCTCTTCGCCAGGCACTGACGGCGTTGGAAGCGGGTCACATCCTGATCATGGCCCCCGAGGGCACCCGCAGCGGCCACGGGCGCTTACAGCAGGGCAAACCTGGCGTTGCGTTCCTGGCACTGCGCAGCGGCGCGCCCTTGCTGCCCTTGGTCTATTACGGTGGGGAACTCTTCTGGGATAACCTTCCCCGCTTGCGCCGCACCGACTTTCACATCGTCGTGGGCCAACGGTTTCACTTGGATGCCGGTGGCGTCAAAGTGACCCGCCAGGTACGCCAGCAGATGGCCGATGAGGCTATGTACCAAATGGCAGCGTTGCTGCCGCCCGCTTACCGAGGTGACTACTCCAACCTGGCGGCGGCCACCGAGACATACCTCCGCTTTCCCCCTGGCGTGAATAGCAGCCTCCGTCACGCGCGATACTGACGAAAGCGGCAACACCGCCGTCCGGCCCCTCTATCCCTTCCGGTGTGGTCATTGTGACCAGCCACCACTTCAACCGGGCGATTGACGCACTGCCAAACTCGATCTACGCCCGCGCGGCTGGACGAGCACTACAGAGTGGTCATGCCAATATAGCATGCCTTGATCGCTTTGGCAAGCAAAGCTGCTCCGACGCGGGGTTCCTGTTCGAAAGTTCTTATTGGGTGAGACTTGACATTTCGCGCAATTTCGGATATAGTAACTTCGATTCCCCCCCAATTCCACACCGGGGGAGAGGAGTAACCACATCCCAATGCACCGTTGGCGACTGACCTGCGCTGTCACGTTCCTGGCAGCGACGACAGCTCTCTTGTTCCCCCAGCCGACCCTCGCGCAAAGCGACGGTCCGGTCAACGGTGACGGGCTTTCGCCCTACTGGGATCCCGATGTGAGTCGATGGGAACCCGTCCTTCTCCCATACGCCGAGCAACGTAACGTCGATCCGGACCTGATCGCTTCCGTCATCTGGAAAGAATCACTGGGACGCCCGAGGGAGCGTGGCCCGGCCGGGGCCGTCGGGTTGATGGGCGTGATGCCGTTCGAGTGGCGACCCAGCGCCGAGGAACTGGAGAACCCGTGGACAAACCTGTTCTGGGGTACGCGGGCTCTGGCGCACACAATCCGCGACGCAGGGGGCGACGTATACTATGCATTGGCGGCCTACAACGGCGGCTGGGGCAAGGCCCAGGCGGCTGCACCACGCCGGTACGCGGCGGATGTATTGGGCGACTACGTGCAGGCAGTCGCCATGCGACACGAGCTGCCCACTGACGGCGAATGGGTCGCCGTCTTCGCCGTCGAGGGAACACCTGGTCCTGACACCATCACCGTGCTTGGGCCACAGCGCCCGCTGGCCCGCTATACCGAGAGATGCTGGGTACAGGCCGATATTCCTGCCGTGCCAGTCGGAGCCCCTCCTCACGCCCACGTGATCACCTTCGCAGACGAGCAGGGCGTGGAGAGCCAGGTGAACGTCTGGCTGATCGCAGCGGACGGCATCCCACTCACGTCCCCTGCAGCATCGACCACCTTTTCCTACCACCCGCTGACCATGGAAATGGTGTACCGTATGCAAGGACCGGTCGCTCCTTTCCTTCCGTTGAAGGGAATACCCTAGCCCAAACCACACATATCCCTCCAGTCACTTCGGAGATGGTTCACACCTGCGCGGTGAAGCGGCGCTAAGGAGCGTCTCACCGCATCAAGCACAGCGTGTACGGGTCCACTGGTGACAGACCCGATTGGTGGAGACAGGATGAAAACCGAATTGCTGATTCACTCCGCCGCTCAGTTGTGCGTCGCCCCCCCCCAGAACGGCGGGCCTCAGCGGGGGCACGGTCTGGGCGACCTGGGCCTGATCAAGGACGGAGCGGTCGCATGCTCAGACGGGCGCATCGTCGCCGTCGGCCTCACGGACGATATACGCGCCGAGTGCCAGGCCGCCGTTGAACTAGATGCCTCGGGGAAGGTCGTCTGTCCCGGCTTCGTAGATCCCCACACCCACCTCGTGTGGGCGGGCGACCGGGCCAGTGAGTTCGAGCAACGTGTGCGTGGCGCAACCTACATGGAGATCATGGCCGCCGGGGGCGGCATCATGTCCACGGTGCACGCCACCCGCGCGGCGACGCTGGACCAACTGGTGCAGGAGACGCTTCCACGGTTGGACCGCATGTTAGCCCACGGCTCCACCACCGTGGAGGCCAAGACCGGTTACGGGCTCACCACTGCCGACGAACTGAAACTGCTTGCTGCCATCGCTGCACTGGACGCCAAGCACCCGGCGACCCTCGTCCCTACCTTCCTGGGCGCTCACGCCGTTCCGGCCGAGTACCGGGCCGACGCCGACGGATACGTGGATCTAGTTGTCGACGACATGCTGCCCGCGGTCAAAGCCCAGGAGCCAGAGCTCCAGCCCCGGTTCTGCGACGTCTTTTGCGAAGAAGGGGCCTTTTCGCTGGACCAGACCCGGCGCATCCTGGAATCCGCGCGCGCCCTGGGGTTCGGGCTGAAGGTGCACGTCGACGAGTTCAAGCCGCTGGGCGGCACGGCGCTGGCCGTGGAACTGGGTGCCACCTCCGCCGATCACTTGGTATGCACGCCGCAGCCGGAGATCGAGGAACTGGGTCAGTCGGCCACAGTCGCCGTGGCCCTGCCGGCCACGCCATTCGGCCTGGCACACGGCGACTACACGCCAGCACAGGCGATCCTCGACGCCGGGGGCACCCTCGCCCTGGCGACCGACTGCAATCCCGGCACCGCCTGGTGCGAATCGGTTCCTTTCACCATCGCACTGGCGTGCCGCTATCTGCACCTCACGCCGGGCCAGGCCCTCGTCGCCGTGACACTCAACGCCGCCTACGCGGTTGGGCTGGGGGATGAGATAGGAAGCCTGACGGCGGGACGCGCAGCCGACATTCTGATTCTGGACTTGCCCGATTATCGTCACCTGGGCTACCGCTTCGGCACCAACCCGGTTGAGACGGTCGTGAAAAACGGGCGGGTCGTGCTTGGATAGCGCGATTTCTCCTCGACGCAGCCCTGGTGTACAATATAAGCACACCTCACGCTGCGCATAGGTTACGCGCCGCTGAGGACAGACCACGTTTGTTCAGGGCGTGCCAATACCAAATGGAGGTGTTTCATGGCAGGAAAGGCAGGATTGAAGGCAGGGCTGATTGGCGTGGCAGTCATGCTTGTGTTGACGCTGCTGGCGTTGATCCCGCTGGCCGCGCTACAATGCGTCTGCTGTGGCGTGGATCTGCTGGCTTACGCGGGCATCGGCGTGCTGGCGGCGTTCTTCCTGACACCGCCGCGCACCGCTGGCACAGGGGCGGGAGCAGGGGCGATCGCCGGACTGATCAGCGGGGCAGGCGCCGGATTGATCAACCTTGTAGTCACCGCCGTCCGGGTAGCAACGCGTGGCCCCGTAGGTAGCATGCCGGTCATAGACCCGCAGGTCTTGCGGCAGCTCCGCGAGTACGGCGTCGACCCCCAGGAGTTCGCCCGGTTCACACAGGGCTGGAGCGGCGTAGGCATCGGCGGCAGTCTATGTTGCCTGGGGAGTCTCGCCATCGGCGCTGCTCTGGGGGCGATTGGCGGGGCCATCTTCGCCGCCGCCAAGGCGGAGTGAACACCCACGGACTAAGACAGTCCGCGACTACCGGGTACGCACTCAGGAGAGAGCCAGCGCCCTCTCCTGAAGGCTTGACGGGGCGGCATGGAGCCTCAATCGCCGTCCGCGCCTGATGGCGTCGGAAGGGTGAGCGCCGATCGCGACCGATCAGGCTGATCGCGACCGATCAGTGCGACCGGTGCGCTTGGCCCACAACGCGGGTCTTGCGCGGGGCGCCCGTCATCCACCCGCCCCGACAGACGCACCCGGTGGTCAGCCACGTACCCTGAGACTATGTCGGAGAAGCCATTGGCCTTGCGTCCCCTGAGTCAGCAGCAAGCGATCCACAAACTGCTCCACAACCGCGATTTCACCTTGCTGTGGGCTGGGCAGTTGCTCTCCCAGATCGGCGACCAGTGCCTGTTGATCGCAGCGATCACGTTGATATCCGATCTTTCCCAGTCGCCTCTGGCCATGCTCATCCCTGCAATCTCCATCGCCATCCCGCAGATCATATTCGGACTAGTGGGTGGGGTGATGGCCGACCGCTGGGACCGCAAAGCGGTGATGATCGGCTCCGATGTACTGCGTGGGGTGATCGTGCTCTCCATCCTGCTCGTCAACGGCGCCGAGCAGTTGTGGATACTCTACCTGGCAGCGGCGGGGCTCGCGCTCATGGGCGTGTTCTTCTACCCGGCACGCAACGCGGCGATTCCAAACCTGGTGCCGGCCAACCTGCTTCTGGCGGCCAATAGTCTGATCCAGGGCAGCTACATCATTGGCCTGATCGTGGGTCCGGTCATCGCCGGAGCGACCGTCGAGTTGTGGATGCCGTTGGCCATCATATTCGATAGCGTGACGTTCTTCGCGTCCGCGATTGTCATCGCCGTGATGCGCATCCCTCACCCCACATCAGGGCAGCCGTCCGCGGGCCATGCCAAGGGCGTCTGGGAGGAGATGCGGGCCGGACTGGATTTCATCCGCAGCAGCCGGGCCCTGCGCCGGGTGCTGAGCGTCACGGCCGTAGCCACGTTGGGGATCGGGGCCATCGTCCTGCTGGCCATCCCCCATCTGAAGGAACAGGTGGAAGCAAGCGGCCTGGAGTACGGCATTGCGATGAGTATGCTGGGGATGGGGTCCGTGCTTGGCGGCGTGATGGTCAGCCGGCTCTCGCGACGGCTTTCGACGAGCACCATCGTCGGGTGGATGCTGATCCTGGCCGGCGCGGCCATCGTCGCCTTCGCTTTCGCTCCAAACTACGCCGTCGTGTTGATCAGCATCACCGTCATCGGCGCGTGTGTCGTGATGGCCCGTGGGGCACTGGACACGATTTCTCAGGCCCTCTCACCCGATGCGGTGCGCGGGCGGGTGCAAGCAGCCGTGAATATGCTCGTCGTCGCGGCTACTGCCGTGGCGGAGGGCCTCTCGGCCGTGCTTGGCGCGCTCATCGGCGTTCAGGCCATCTTCGCGGCGGCAGGGATCGTGACGATGCTGACAGGCATCGCAGCGGCGTTCGTCCTGCGCGACGCGGTCCAGTTGATGGGCAAATCACAGGCCATACGCCTCAGTGACCGAAAACCCAAGGAGGCCCAACAATGACTGCTGTATTCTCTCCGCAGGTGCTCAGCGAAGAGGAAATCACCTCACTGCTAAGCCAGGTGAGTGACGAGGAGATCGCGCAAGCTCGCGAATTCTCGCTCACCCCACTCAAGAAAACCATACTCTATCGTGGCGAACCAGGCGGCGCAATCGTGTACGACTACGAGGGCAACGCCTACCTGGATTGCACGGCCCAGGCGTGGACGTTGAACGTCGGCTACTGCAATCCGGACGTGCTGGCGACGGTGGCCGAGCAGATGAAGTACCTCACCCACGTCCGCTACGCCTACCCCACCATCCCGCGCATCAAACTGATCAACCGCCTTTCGACGCTCTTCCCAGGCGAACCGCGCAAGGTGTGCCTGAACGTCCAGGGAGGCGGTGCCACGATCGAAGCGGCGATGAAACTGGCAATGGTCAACAAGCCCGGGGCCGACATCTTCCTGGTCGCGTCACACGGATACCACGGGGCTTCGCTGGCCATGCTCGCCGCCAGCCAGTACTTCCCCTACATCACCCGTTTTCCCTTGTTCGGACGAGATCATTTCGTCCGCTTTTCCTATCCCTACTGCTACCGCTGTCCGCTGGACAGAGAGCCACGGACATGTGGGCTGGCTTGCCTCAACCTGGTGGAGAACGCCATCTACCACCACTCCAGCACATCCATCGCTGGCCTGATCATCGAGCCGATGCAGGGCGCGGGCGGGCAGGTGCCCACCCCACCCGGCTACCTGGCAGGCTTGCGGGAGATCTGCGACAGGCACGGCGTTTTCCTCATCTTCGACGAATCTCAGACCGCCTGTGGACGCATCGGCGTGATGAGTGCGGCCGAATACTACAGCGTGATGCCCGACATGTTCGTGCTCACCAAGGGTCTGGGCGGCGGTTTCCCCGTCGGCGCGCTGGTGGCACGGGCCGATCTCAAGCGATTCACCGCGGTCGAAGAACACACGACCTTCGGCGCGGACCCCCTTCCCTTCGCAGCCGCCCTGGCCAACCTCGCGGTCGTCGAGGGCGCGGGGCTGTGCGAGCGGGTACGCGCGCTCGGCGAAAGGGCCACCGCCTACCTGCGGCACCTCCAGGAGGAATACGACATCATCGGCGACGTGCGCTGCCCCGGCCTGTTCATCGGCGTCGAGCTGGTGGAGGATCGCGAGAGCAAGACTCCGGCGACGGCATTGGCCGTTGCATTCGTCGAGATAGCGAAGAAGTTCGGCGTCATCTTCGACGTCAGCATGCCCGACATCGTGGACGGGCGGCCGAGTATGCGCAACGTGATCAAAATCAAGCCTCCCCTGACCATCACCGACGAGCAGCTGGACCGCGCGTTGGAGACGTTCCGGTTCTGCACCGAACAAGTGTCCCAGATTCCCGATGAGATGAAGGAGACGATTCTGCAAAGGATGATGGCTGAAGCCATTCCAGAGGAGTAATGCCCGTAGGCACGCACGCCGCAGGCCGCGGTCCTCAATCCATTCCCGGAGGTAGATATGTCTGAATACATCCTCGCCCACGACGTTGGTACCGGCGGCAACAAGGCCGTGCTGGTGGACACGAAGGGGACCGTCCACGCCACCGCCTTCCAGGACTACCCGGTCCACTATCCCCGTCCCGACTGGGCCGAACAGGACCCGGAGGACTGGTGGAACGCAGTCGCCGTCACCACGCGACAGGTGCTGGAGCAGGCCGGTGCCTCGCCCCAGGACGTGATGGCGATGATATACACCACCCAGATGCTGGGCATCGTTCCGATGGGAGCGGACGGCCAACCCTTGCGGCCGGCCATTATCTGGCTGGACGGGCGCGCGCCCAAGCAGGCCGCGTGGATTATGCGCAAGTTCATCAACGGGCGTATCTTCGCTGCCGCCGCGGGTGCCGAACTGACCGGAAAGGATGGCCTGCCCAAGCTGCTCTGGATCAAAGAGAACGAGCCGCAGGTCTACAAGGAAATGACCCACTTCCTGGACGTCAACGGCTACCTCGTCCACCGAGCTACCGGGGAGATGGCGTTCGAATGGTCCTGCGCATCCGCCTTCTGTCTCGACTTGAAGAAAAAGGAGTGGATGCGCTGGCTCATCCGCTACCTGGGCCTGGACCCGGACAAGTTTCCCCCACTGATGCGCTCCATTGACCAGGCGGGGAAACTGACCGCGGACGCGGCAAGCGCATGTGGGTTGATGGCGGGCACCCCCGTTTTCGGCGGCATGGGGGACGCGCCGGGAGCAGCGGTCGGCTCCGGCGCAGTCGGCGAAGGAGACGGGCACATCTACCTGGGTACGTCCGGCTGGGTGGGCGTCGTCACCCACAAGACCGTGACGGGCCGCCACGGCGTCGTCTCCATTCACTCGGCCGATCCGGACAAAGCGCTGCTGTTCTCGGAGATGGAGACAGCCGGGGCATGCCTCAAATGGATCGCCGACGCGTTCTACCGCCACGAGCAAGCAGATCCCAACATCCCCAACGTGTACGCGTTGATGGACCACGACGTGCAAACCATCCCCCCCGGCTCCGACTTCCTGATCTGCACGCCGTGGATGTACGGAGAGAGGTCACCCGTCGCCGACACGTGGGTGCGCTCTACGTTCTTCAACCTGAGCGCCGATCACACCCGCGAGCACCTGCTGCGAGCCGTATACGAAGGCGTAGCCTACAACCTGCGTTGGATGATCGAGATCGTCGAAAAGACCTTCGGCTTCCCGCTGCCGACTCTGCGCGTCATCGGCGGTGGGGCGCGGGGTGCGCCCTGGATGCAGATCATCGCAGACGCAACCGGGCGGCGCGTCGAGACGGTGGCACAGCCCCAGGAGGCCGGGGCGGTTGGCGCTGCGCTCACCGCCGCAATTGGACTGGGGGTGTACCCAAATTTCGAGTCGCTGAAGGACGTCATCCGCGTGCAGCAAGAGTTCGATCCCCAGGCGTGCAACGCAGCGGTCTACGACGCTCTCTACCAGGCCTACCGGCAGATCTATGAGTGCCTGCGGGGCTTGTATCGGGAGGTGAACGAGGTACGGTTTCGAGAATGTCGGGAGTAGTGGCATATACTTATCAAGGTCAAACGCGAGGCGTGAAACGCCCAACGTCAAACGTCAGCCGTCCTGACTTCAGGTAAATGAGGAGGTCGTAAGATGTCACAAATGGAAACTGAATCTCTGCCCCTGGCCCTGCCCGACGGTGTGGACTACGAGGGATATCTCATCGGAACGTACATGGCCTCGTTCCCAGCCAGCGTGCCCATCCCCCGCCTGGCCCCGGCGCTGGCCATCGAGCAATCTACCGGTACCTGGGTCGCTGTCCCGGGAGAAACCCCCGAGGTGCGCTGCCAACACGTGGCCAAGGTGATCGGCGTCTACGAGGTACCGGACTTCGAGTTCTCCGTCCCGTCGGGGCTGGAGGAGCGCAGCTACGTTATCCAGATCGCCTTCCCCTGGATCAACATCGGCTCCCAGATCCCTATGTTGTTGACGACCGTGGTGGGCAACATCTCGATGGGTGGGCGCATCAAGGTCCTGGACATTCGCTTCCCCAGGAAGTTCGTCGAGGGATTCCAGGGCCCCAAGTTCGGCATCACCGGCGTAAGGGAGCTCCTGGGAGTCCCTGATCGACCGCTGCTGAACAACATGATCAAGCCCTGCACGGGCTACACGCCAGAGGTGGGCGTCGAGCTGTTCCGCAAGGCGGCATTGGGCGGCTGCGACATCATCAAGGACGACGAGCTCCTGGCCAACGCCTCCTTCAACAAGATACAGGCACGCGTGAAGCTCTACATGGAAGCCGAACGGCAAGTGTACGAGGAGACCGGCGAACACACTCTCTACACGGTCAACGTCACCGACGAGTTACCCAACGTCTTCGAGAACGCCCGCCGCGCGGTGGAACTGGGCTGTAACGCCATCATGGTTAACTATCTGGCGGCTGGCTTCCCGGTGCTGCGGGCACTGGCGGAGGACCCGGACATCAACGTGCCGATCCTGGGCCACATGGACGTGGCGGGCGCATACTACATGTCGCCTTTCCACGGTGTCAGCTCGCAACTCGTTCTGGGCAAACTGCCCCGCCTGGCCGGTGCCGACATCGTCGTCTTCCCAGCGCCATACGGCAAGGCTCCGGTGATCAAGGACAAATTCGTCAACGTGGCCCGCAACCACTCCTTCCCATTGTACGACATCCGGCCCACCTTCCCTATGCCTTCTGGCGGCATCACCCCCTCCATGGTGCCCAAGGTGATGAAGGACCTGGGGAACCACATCGTCATCGGCTCCGGCGGGGGGATCCACGCCCATCCGCAGGGCCCGGTGGCCGGTGGCAAGGCCTTCCGCCAGGCGATTGACGCCACGATGAACGGCGTCCCGCTCAAGGAGGCAGCCAAAGAGCACCCTGAGCTCGAGGCGTCGCTGCAAGCCTGGACAGACCCGTTTGGGAAAGGCATCTCGCTCTAACTCCGATCTACTCCAATTCTCCATCGGACTGTTCCAGTCCGGGGCTGGAACAGTCCGTCTCATCCGTACGAATCCGCGTGCATCCGTGTCCCGAATCGGGTCTTTCGATCAATCAGAGCAGTCATCGATGCCACGTAGCTGGACTTATCGCTGTTTCCGGGTATACTTCCCAGTCTATGCACACCTTGACACAGAAGCAAACGTGCTCAGAGAAATCCTGCTCTATCCGTCTCCACTGCAAATCCATCGTACATCCACCGCCGCGTTCGCCTCAGGCGAGGGGAAGTGAGGAGCAGCTATGATCCCCCTCCTCAAACTGGCCCTCGTCTTCGCTGGCATCGTACTGTTGCTGACCCGCAAGTGGAACCTGGGACTCGTGCTGATGCTCGCCTCCGCTGCCATAGGCGTCCTGTTCAACTATCCGCTCTTGGACGTCCTGCGCGACGCAGCCACGACCGCCGTGGATATCCTGACGCTGCGGCTGGCTCTGGCCGTCGTGCTCGTCATGGTCCTGGCGGAACTCCTGCGCCAGACGGCCAGCCTCAAGAGGATGGTCGAGTCGCTCCAGGCACTGATCCCCAACGGACACATCGTCATCGCGGCGCTTCCGGCGCTGGTAGGACTGCTTCCGATGGTCGGTGGGGCTATGTTCTCGGCACCGATGGTGGACGTAGTCGGCGACCGGCTAGGGGCGGACCCCGAGCGCAAGACGTTCGTGAACTACTGGTTTCGCCACCTGTGGGAGCCCGTCCTCCCACTGTATCCGTCTATGATGCTGGCCGCCGCCTTGCTGGACCTGACGACGCTCCAATTGGCAAGCATGTCGTGGCCGGTCTCCGTGTCGGCGGCGGCCGGCGGCCTCCTCTTCGGGCTGCTTGGACTGCCTCGGCACGGTGCGGACGATTCGCCACCGCCCCCCTGGGGCCAAAGCCTGCGCAGCTTGGGGACGAGCATCTGGCCGATTCTGCTCGTCATCATCCTCTCGCTGCTCCTCCCCATCGATGAACGCTTCACCCTGATCCTGAGCCTGGTGGTGACCATCCCGCTGGTGATGGCGACCAAACGCATCCCGTTACGCGACCTGTGGACAATATGCCGCGAGCGTGTTCCCTGGAAGACGGTGCTCGTCATATTCGGCGCGCTGATCTTCCGCTGCGTCCTGGAGAACAGTGGCGCTGTCATCGCGGTCTCGGACGCTCTGACCGCAACGAGCATCCCGCTGCCGGTAGTCGCCTTTGGCCTGCCATGCATCGCCGGCCTGCTGACCGGCCTCATCACCGCGGCCTTCAGCATTGGTTTTCCGGTGATACTGCCGCTCGTGATCGCAGACGGGGGAGCAATTGGACCGGGCTGGGTGGTCTGGTTGATGGCCGGAGGCGTCGTGGGGACCATGTGCTCTCCAATCCACCTCTGCCTGGCGCTGACTCGCGTCTACTTCAAGGCCGAGTGGGGACCAATCTACCGCCGCATCGCGCTCGCCGCCCTCGTCATCACCGGGACGGCCGGCGCGCTGCTGTTGCTGACATAGCCCCCCCATAGGCCAGGAAGGTCGGCGCGGATCCCCACCGTGAACCGCCGGTCTACAGTCGCCAGATATTGGAGTCCATGCTATACTACTTGCACAACGTCGGTGATGAGCACACTGCCCGTGAGCTAGGGAGGAAGCGTAGGAGAAGCCCGCTATGCCCGCTATTCCAAAATCGGTGCTGAGGAAACTCTACGTCGAAGGGTCGCTGCGCACCGAGGACGGTGGTTTCGTTCTTGCCCTGAAGAACACCATCGCTCCTGCCACCATCACTGCCCTCACCGGCCTTGACGTGGACGGACGGGCAATGGACCCTGTGCTGATTACCGCCATCTCGCCCAGCGGCAGGCAGCGCCCGGCGAGCGGCATATCCGCCCAGGCACCGCTCCCGTTTCCCATCGGCGCGACGATCACGTTGCGGGTTGCGGCGTGCGCTCTCGAACACGGCGCGCACGAACTCGTCGTCCACGCCGTCGTCGAAGAGGTCGGCCCAATCGCCATCCCGATCTCCGACAACCTGGAGTAGACCATGTCCCTCGCCAGCGCCCTCACTCGCGTCTACGGAGAGGGAGCGGACGCACAGCAGGTCCGCTACCGCGCAGCCCTGGCATCCTTCGCCCGCACATACGGCCCTGGTCCGGTGCTTGCGTTCCGCGCGCCTGGCCGGGTCAACTTGATCGGCGAGCACACCGACTACAACCACGGCTTTGTCCTGCCGGTGGCGCTCGACCGCGACGTGCTGCTGCTGGCCCGCGCACGCTCGGACGCGACCGTCTATCTCCGCAACGTCGAGCCCGAATTCGCGCCACGTGTCTTCCCCATCGGACCGAACGTCGCTGCTGCCCCACCGGGGGACTGGTCGAACTACGCCCGGGGTGCCGCCCAGATGGTCGCCCGCCAGCTAGGAACGCCGGGCTCCCTGCACGGCATAGACGCCCTCGTGGCCGCTGCCCCACCCCACGGCACGCCCCGGGGCGCGGGGGTGAGCTCGTCGTCGGCGCTCACCGTGGCGGCCGCCCTGGCGCTGGCGCACGTCAACGGCTGGCAACCCGACGCGGCCCCCTTCGCCCACCTGTGCAGCCAGGCCGAATGGTTCGTGGGTACGCGGGGCGGGATTATGGACCAATTCATCGCGCTGCTGGCCCGGCCTGACCACGCGCTGTTCCTGGACTGCCGGCCCGCAGAGGGCGTGAAGGGTGGAACTCGGAACCGGAGCTTTGAGCAACGCTACACCTTCGCCCACGTCCCGTTCCGCCGGGTGTGCGCGTCCTGGTGGCGGACACCAGCGTACACCACGCCAACGTACGCGGGGAATTCAACCTGCGCGTCGCCGCCTGCCGGGCCGGCGTGGCCTGCCTGCGCCCGCACTTCACCTCCCCCGGGCGTGACCGAGGTAGCGCGAAGGCCAATCGCTCGGACCGCGAGCATCCCTGCTCGCAGCCAACCACAGATGGTCGGGGGCAGATGGTCGGAGCCAACGGACCGCCCGGATGTCTGCATCCGCTCAGTCCCCTCTCTAGAGACGGATGTCTGCATCCGCTGCATCCTTGCTGGCATGACGTCCAGCACCTGCGCGACGTGCAGGACGTGGCCTGGGACGACCTGGCCCCGCTCCTGCCGGAGACGATGACCGTGGCCGAAGCCCACGCGCGGGGAGCCGACCTGGACGACCTGCCACTCGCCACGGAAGGGGGCGCCGAGGACATGGAACTCCGCGTGCGAGCCTGCTGCCGCCACGTCCATAGCGAAAACACGCGCGTGCTGGCGACCGTCAGCGCGCTGGAGGCAGGCGACGTCGAAACCGTAGGCCGCCTGTTGAACGAGGCCCACGCCAGCGCCCGCGACGACTACGCCATCAGTTGCCCGGAACTGGAAGTCATGGCGGACGCAGCCCGCGCCATCGAGGGGACGGTCGGGGCGCGGCTGACCGGGGCGGGATGGGGAGGCTGCGTGGTCGCGCTGGTGCACGAGGCGGCCGTGGCCGAGTTCGAGCGCCAGGTGGCCCGCCGCTACCGGGAGCAGACCGGCAGGGACGCGACCATCTTCGCCTGCCGCGCCGGGGGTGCCGCCGGCTTGGTCACCGCAACCGAATGAGCGTGGGGTGTAACGGTGGCACGCAACAGGCCTGACTCACCGCCACGCTGGCCTTTCGCGGCAGGTCTGCTGCTCGTCCTGCTCGTCGCGGCCGGGCTGCGGCTGCATCGCCTGCCCGAGCTGCCCGCCGGCCTGCACTACGACGAGGCCGCCAACGGCATCCTGGCCGCCGAGATCGCCCGAGGAGCCGCGCGCCCGGTTTTCATCCCCTCCTACACCGGCAAGGAGGTGCTGTTCTTCTACTGGGCCGCGCTGTGGATGAAGCTGCTGGGCGCGACGCCGCTGGCGCTGCGGCTGAGCGCGGCCCTGGTCGGATTGGCGACCGTCGCGGCGACCATCTGGGCGGTGCGGGAACTGCTCCACGGCCACCGCGACGCGGACTGGATCGCGCTCCTCACAGGAGCCTTCGTGGCGACCTCCTTCTGGCACCTGGTCCTCAGCCGCTACGGATTCCGCGCTGTGACCCAACCCCTCCTGCAAGCCCTCACCGTCGCAGCTCTGTGGCGCGGGTTGCGCCTGGGCCTCGTGGGACAGAAGAGCGAGCAAGGATGCTCGCGGTCCGAGCGCTGGCGTCCCTTCAGACAGAAGAGCGAGCAAGGATGCTCGCGGTCCGAATGTCCGCGTCCCGTAGGACAGGAGAGCGAGCAGGGATGCTCGCGGTCCAGGCGGTCGCGCTCCGTGGGACGGGAGAGCGCGCAAGGATGCTGCGGACTGTCCCAATCCGAGCGGTCCAAGCCAATGTGGGGACGGGGTTCCCTTCCCTTCCTCCTGCTGGCCGGCCTGTTCTGTGGGCTGACCGCCTACACCTACCTGGCCGCCCGCGCCTTCCCGATCCCGCTGGCCGCCGCGCTGCTGACCCTACTCATCACCGACCGGGGGCAGCGCCGCGCCCGCCTGGCGCAACTGGCCCTCTTCGTCGCCGTCGCCGCGCTCACCCTGGCGCCGCTGGCCCACTACTGGCTGACACACCCCGGTAGCTTCCTGAACCGCACGCAGCAGGTCGCCGCCGCCGACTTGGGCGAGGTCTGGTCCGGCATCCGCGCCTGCGCCGCCATGCTGTTCCTGAAAGGCGATCCCTACGTCCGCTTCAACCTCCCCCACCGCCCGCTCCTCGACCCCATCACAGCCGTCCTTTCCCTCCTGGGCCTGATCGCCCTGCTCAAACCCCTGCGCCCATCCTCCAGCTTCCACCCTCCGCAGAAACCAGGTTTTTCGGAAAAAACCTGGTTTCTTTCTCCACCCTCCAATCTCCACCTCGCCACCCGCGTCTTTCTCCTCACCTACCTGCCCACCATGCTCTTACCCAACGCTCTGGCCACCGGCGAGATCACCCCCAGCAACCTGCGCGCCGCCGGCCTCCTGCCCTTCCTCTACCTCCTCCCCGCCCTCGGCATATCGGTCATCAAAGCCCAAATCCCAGAGCCCAACCTCCAACCTCCAACCTCCAGCCTCCATTCTCCACTCTCCATTCTCCGTTCTCTACTCTCCAGCCTCCAACCTCCAACCTCCAACCTCCACTCTCCAACCTCCAACCTCCAACCTCCAACCTCCATCTGTCATTTGTCATTTGTCATTCTCCTTCTCCCCCTTCTCCTCCTAACGCCCCTCACCGCCACGGCATACTTCCGCGACTGGGCGCCCTCCGCCGCGCTGTACTACGCCGCCGACGGCGACCTGGCCGACGCTGCCGCATTCCTCAATGGGACCGAGTTGGCCACCGCGACGCCCTACGTCGCCAGCATCCACTACCGCCACCCGACGCTGGCCTTCCTGGCTCAGGACTACGCGGCGGTCCGCTGGCTCACCGGCGGGCACACCCTGGTCTTCCCACCTGAAGGCGAGGCGCTCCTGATCTTCCCCCACTCGGCGTCGAACGACCTGGCCTGGGTGCAATCGATGTTGCCGGCAGGCTCGCTCGTCGCCGCGTCACCGGGCCCTGACGGTGCGCCCGCGTTCCACGCCTACCGCGCACGGTTGGTCGACGGTCTCGCGCCCTCGCGCCCGCTGAGCGCCAACCTGGGCCAGACCGCGCTCCTGCTGGGCTACGACGTCGCGGGCACGCCGCGCTCCGGCGAGACCGCCGAAGTGTCCGTGTGGTGGCAGGTGACCGGCATCCCTGACCGGGGAGACTACGGCCCCGTCGCCCGCCTGACGGATCCCTGGGGCTTCGTCTGGGGAGAAAGCCTGCCCTTCGACTACCCGGCCGAGCAGTGGACGACCGGCGAGTGGGTGGTGGACCACCTCTCCATCCCGGTCGCTCCGGGCGCGCCCCCCGGCGACTACGCGCTCCGTTTCGGCTTCTATTCCTCCGGCGGCGACTCGCTGCTGCCGGTGATCGACGAGGGCGGGCGTTACGCCGGTACCGCCGTCGAGCTACCGGTGCGCCTGGCCCGCGCCACCGCGCCTCCCACCCCCGACGAGCTGGGCATCCGCAACCACATCGACGCCCGCGCCGATGGCCTGGCGCTGCTGGGGGCCAACCTGGACACGGCGAGCGCCCGGCCCGGCGAGCGGCTCTACCTGACACTGTTCTGGCAGGCCGCGTCCGCCCCCCTGCCCGATACCGAGATCGCCCTCACCCTGGGCGACGCGACGCTGTACGCGGGCGCGCCGGTCCACGGCACGTACCCCACCTCCGAGTGGGCCGCTGGCGAGATTGTCACGGACCGCCACGACCCGCGTCTGCCGCTCGACACGCCGCCGGGTGACTATCCCATGCGGATACAGGTCGGCCGGCGCTCCTTCCACCTGGGAACGATCGCGGTGCAGGAGACCGCGCGCACCTTCGAGGCCCCCCCCATCTCTCACCCGCTCGCGGCCACGCTCGGCGACCAGGTCGAGCTGCTGGGCTACGATCTGACGGCCAGCCCCGGCCCCGATGAGGAGGCCTACGAAGAGGAAGAAGCGATCGTCGCGCCTGGGGGGACGATTACGCTCACGCTGTACTGGCGGGCGCTGGCGGAGATGGATGAGAGCTACACCGTGTTCACCCACCTGCTGGCCCCCGACGGCTCGATGACGGGCCAACGCGACAGCGTCCCCGTTGGCGGCACCTACCCGACGCACCTATGGCTGGCGGGCGAGGTCGTCGCCGACGTGTACGAGATTCCCATCCGCACCGATGCCACACCGGGCACGCACCAGCTGGAGGTAGGGATGTACGTGGCCGAGACCGGCGCGCGGCTGCCCATCGGTGACACGGATGCCGGTGCGGTGCGCCTGCAGACAGTCACCGTCGGAAAGCCAGCGGACGATTCCCCATAGGGAGGCAAGGCACTCAACGCAGAGGCGCAAGGACGCGAAGAGGCTCTCGTTCTCTCAGCACCCCCGGCGCTTCCATGACGAAATGGGAGTCAATACGGAAGGCGTCCGCTTGACCTCTCAACCGCGTCGCGCTACAACACATGCAGAAGGGCGATCAACTCTTCAGCAGTTGCTCGATCTCCCGGATCAGCAACGGCAGGTTGGGCTCGGTGAACGAGAGTTCCGGCGCGGGGACACGGTGATGCTTGATGTCCGGGGAAACGTGCTTGTGATGGGGATCGGTGGCGACCAAGACAGGGTCGTGAGGGTGCGAGAACGAATCATACCAGTACAGCTTCTCTTTGTGGGGATATGCAGGCGCGCAATATTCAGCGGCCGACGATTCAACAAGCTGGCCTACCGTCCGTGCGCTGCGGGACACCTCGTAGCCGTAGTGTTCAATCTCCCCACGAGTGAGAAAGGTCAGGTGCTCCAGTACACACAACACGACATGAGCATCGAACAACAAAAACCCCTCGACGCGACCGAAGTATGCGCCGGAGGGGATGTAGACCAATGTGGAACGCCTGATACCGGGATACTGCACGGTCAGCGTGTACAGGAATCGCTCATAGGCCTCGCGACTACGCAGGGGATTGTCGAGCATTGGAGTTACGCTGTCGTGAGTTGGAGGCGAATGCGCGTGGCGGTCGGCTGGCAAACGCTCAATCGTTGGTACTCCTGTTCCAGCTTTTGCCGCGTCTGGTAGAGCGCCGCCCATTCGAGGAATTCCATGCGGTATTCATCGTAGGCGTCGAACTCGGACAATTCACCGTTGGTGAAAGCCTGGTAGAACTCGTGGGATAGGACGCTGTATTTGCCTTCAAAACGGCGCAACTGCTTCTCAATGGCGCCGATATCACTAATCAGTTCACGCAACTCGACCATCGCCCTGTTCCTCCAGGAGGTGCTTATGATAAACCAGACCTGATTGCATTATACTCTTGTCCGATGTGTTCGTCAAATTGGAACTGCGCCCCCAAAACTGATCGTAGATCAGGAAGCGCAACGAATTCTGAAGGTTCTTCTGCTGGCCTACAAACTAGGGCACAGGGGCGTTACCCGGCAAGATCAGTGCCGGCATTAGCATCCGCCTGCCCTGTCACCGCGGATTGCTCATCGGGTTCCCGCCGTGGCAAAGCCCATTGGAGCCAAGGTGGAGATCTCTGTTGTCCGGCGACCTTCATCTCCATAGGCAACCGCCCAGCTCCTGCCGATCTGTTTTGCGGAGAACACGGAAGACGTGCGCTTGACCTCTCAACCGCATTGCACTACAATACGTGCAGAGTGGAGTCAACGCAGCCTTCTTTGTAGTCTTCTGTACAGATCCGAGGACTCGTGACTGCAACTCAGGCGATGGACGCACGACGGCAACCGGCATTGCCGCAAGCACCGGCGCCCGCCCACCGTCAAGGTGCGGCGGGTGTTTCTGCGTTTCCTTCCACCTTGTGCGCATAGTGAGTACCCACAGTTCTGTCGGAACACACCGTCAACCTTCACGTGTCGCCATATTTCCAGGAGGGCAAAATGACCATCTTGAACATCTGGGGCAAGCGGACACTGGAGCACATACCCGACGTCCTGGCACACCTCAACCGGGGGGTGGACCCTCTCGTGGTCAGGGCCATCGCGGGCAATGCGTCGAAAGGGCTGGAGATCGCGTACGCGCTGAACCAGGAGTTCGGCATACAGGTCGCGGGAATCGAGATGAAGCCGTTCGAGTTCGACGGCGTGCAAGCCCTCAGCATCGAGATCACGCTGAAGGCCCCCGAGGGCAGAGAGCCCGCTGTACGAGACTACGACCTGCCAGAGTCTGGGTTTGTGGATTTCCCGGCCTACCACCTGTTGCTGGATTGGTGGCTGTTCCAGAAGCGGGAGCTGCAACTCCTGGACAACGGCACGCATCTGGCTACGATCAGCCAGGACGGGAAAGTGGCATACGACGGGCGCAACGAGGGCGTCAGGGCCGCCCTCTACCGCTGTGGGTACTTGTGGCCGTCCAATTGGAAGGAGATCGCCACCAGGCTCTCCGAGTTCGACGACGTCATCCTGGGAATGGACACGAACGTGCTGTACAACTGCACGCTGAACGAGCATCTGCTGCCCGCGCTCTCGCTGGTGAATCCCAGGAGCTACGCCCCCACGCCCAATTGGATGCTGTTGGTGATCCCCAGCAGCGTGATGCACGAACTTGAGGAAGCCGCGAACATCCGCAACCCGGTGGGATTCCTGGAGAAGAACGGCAGGATGGGGTTTCGCGCGCTCCAGGAAGTGATTGAGCTGAACCAAAGCGAGGACGTGGCCGGGATCTCCCTGCTCGTCGTCGGCCAGGCGGATCCCGCTCTGGACACGCGGGTTGAGCTTCAGGGGCTCAGGGCGGATCTACGGAGGAGCCAACAGAGCCACGGTGGTGACGTGCACTGGTCGAGGAAGTCGTCGAGCGGCGACATGATCATCCGCAGCCAGTTCAGGGATTTCTTGCGCCAAATCGACTTCCACAAAGGCGCGTATTTCCTGACCGCGGACAAGTCGAACGCGGCCCTGGCACGCGCGGAGGGGTTGGCCCCGATCTACATCCAGCCTCCCTCCGGGGCACCCCACGAGATCACAGCGTCGAGAGTCCCGATCGGCAAACTGGTCTACGAGATGGCAGTGCAGTTCAGGCCACTGACCGTCATGCAGGGCAGTGCGAAGGTCGAGCTCAGATGCGACGGCAAGGGTGAGAAGATCGACTACTGGGTATGCAGAAACCTGGAGATGGAAGAACAGGGTTTCAAGCGTCTCCGCAGCGACTACGGCGGGAAGTTCAGCTTGGGGAAGGTAACGGAAACCTGGCACAGGATCGGGGAAGAGATCCTGGCCGTAGACAGATAGTGCGATGACAGGATCGAACGAAGGATCAGAGCATGCGCACCACGATGCGCGCGTCCTGCCACAGCCCTTCCAGGTCGTAATAGGCGCGCATCTCCGGCGAGAACACGTGCACCACGACGCCCCCGTAGTCCATCAGCACCCACCCGGTGGCAGCTTTCCCCTCGACGCGCAGGGGTGTGACGCCGAGCGTCTCCCTGACCTCCTGCTTGACACCCGAGACGACAGCCCGCGTCTGCCGTTCGCTGGCCACGCTGCCGATGACGAAGTAGTCAGCCAGGATGGAGATCTCCCGGAGATCTAGCAACAACACATCTTCGCCCTTCTTATCAGCGATCGCGTCCACTACGCGCCGGGCCAACTCCAGTGAATCCAGTTCTGGCGAATTCAGTACAGCACCTCCCGAAATCAATCACATAATGAGCGAATGACAAATGACAAACAGCCTGGGGCCGGCGACGATTCTATGATCGATCACTCATTCCAAGACTCGGCCACCTCGCCCGTGACCCGGGCGGCAGCCAGCACGACCATCAGCTTGACACGCGCTTTCTGCCCATTCAGCCCCTCGGCGAACAAGCACCCCATTTCGGCCAGCGTGCGATACGCGCCCAGGTAACCGTAGGCGTCCCAGACCCGCCCCGAGGGACACCGGCTGGCAATCACCACCGCTACGCCCTGCGCCCGCGCGCGCTCAATCGCCGGCAGCCACCAGGGCGGCACGCGCCCGCCCCCCAGCGCCCCGATCACGACGCCCAGGGCACCTCGCGCCAGCGCATCCTCCAGCAGAGCGGGCTCCGCGCCCACGACCAGCTTGATCAACGCCACGTTCGGCTCCAGGCCGTGCCAGGGCAACACCCGCCGATCCAGACGGCGCTCAACAATCACGCCGCCACCCGGGACCGGCCCTTCCACCCGCCCCACCGCCCCCCACCCCGGCGATTGAAAGGTCGCCGGGCTGAGCGTGTGCATCTTGGTGACGTGCCGCGCGGCGTGAATCTCGTCGTTGAGGACCACCACCGCGCCCAGGCCCCGCGCTTGGGGCGCTGCCGCAACCCGAACGGCGGCCAGCAGATTCGCCGTGCCCTCGTAGCCCACGTCAGAGGCAGCGCGCATCGCGCCAGTGAGGACGATCGGCTTCTCGCCCGGCACCGTCAGGTCGAGCAGATAGGCCGTCTCCTCCAACGTGTCGGTCCCGTGGGTGACCACCACACCCGCCACGCGCGTGTCGGCCGCCAGCGCGGTCACTCGTTCACGGATCGTCCGCAGCGTCCCCAGCGTGAAGTGGGAACTGGGCAGGTTGACCACCTCCTCCGTCCGCAACTCCGGCAGACCCGAGGGCAGCGCGGCCAGAAAATCCCTCGCGCCCAACGTAGGTATGGCCCCGCCGGACGCCGCATCGTGCCGCATGGCGATCGTGCCACCGGTGGTCAGGACAGCGACGTAGCGACTGGCAGTCGAGGATCCGGGATTCGAGATTAACGACTGATTCATCGTGCCTCCGTCTTGAGCCTGCGCCTGGGGCTAGTCCAACTGAAGCGACACGACCTGTGAGACTCCGTCCGCGCCCATCGAGACGCCGTAGATAGCATTGCCGGCCTCCGTCGTGACCCGATTGTGAGTGATGACGATGAACTGAGTCTGCTCCGCCAGGCCCTCCAGCAACGTGCGGAAGCGGCCCACGTTCGCCTCGTCGAGCATCGCGTCCACCTCGTCGAGCACGCAGAAGGGGGTCGGGCTGATGCGCAGGAGTGAGAACAGCAGCGCGACAGCCGTCAGCGCGCGTTCCCCGCCGGAGAGGAGCGCCAGGCGCTGCGCGCGCTTGCCAGGAGGCCGGGCGACGATATCGACACCCGTGTTCATCAGGTCATCGGGCTCGGTCAACTCCAGGCGCGCGCTACCCCCGTTGAACAGGGTCGTGAACGTCTCGGAGAACTCCGTCGCCACCGCGTCGAAGATCTCCTGGAAGGCGGTTTCCATCAGTTCATCCAGCTCGGCCACCACCTGGTGCAACTGGGCCGAGGCGTCCTCCAGATCGGCCGACTGATCGGTCAGGAAGCGATGCCGCTCCTGGACCTCAGCATAATCGGTGGGTGCGTTGGGGTTGACGGAACCCATGCGCCGCAGGCGGGCCTTTAGCCGCTGTATCTCCTCCTCCAACCCCGCAGGCAGATCCTCCACGACAGGGAGATCGGAGACCAGCGGTCGCAGTGGCAATGGCGTCTGGGCAGTGACCGCCTCGGCCAGCTCCAGTTCGACCAGCCCCAGATCCTCCTCGATCCGCCGGGACAGCAGCTTCAACTCGTCCCGGCAGCGGGCGACGTCCAGATCGGCACGGCCCTGGCGGGCCTCGGTATCGCGCAAGCGATCGCGCAGGCGGCGCTCCCGAACCTCCAGCCGTGCCTGTTCCTCGCGCAGGCGCGCCAGCTCATCCTCGGCCGGCTGAATGTGGGCTTGCACCCGGCGCAGTTGCGCCTCCACCTCGGACAGGTCCGCCCGCAGCTCTTCGGCGTGGGCGACGACAGTCGTCAACTCCGTCTCCAGTTCCGCCGCCCGCTGGCGGCGAGCGGACACCTGGGCGCGCAGCCGCTCCAGCAGCGCCGTCTCACGTTGCACAGCGTCCTGCTGGCTGCGCAGCGACTCCTCGGCCACGGCGACCTCGGTGCGGGCGCGGCCCACCGTGTCCCGCTCGATCCGTGCCGCTTCGTCGTCGGCCGCCAAGGCCTCCTGGGCCAGCGTCTCCAGGCGCGCCTCAAGCGTCGCGATCCGTTCGGCCTCGCCGCGCTGCTGCGCCTCAATCTCCCGGCACCGCCGCTGTGTCTCTGCCAACGCCGCGGAACCGCGCACAGATTGCCCCCCCTCTGTAGGAGCGCAGTCTCCGCGCCCTCCCCTCCAGCCCGGTCCGGCCTGTGCCTCCTCCCCGCCCGGCTGTGATCCCGGCGTGGCGCGCTCCGCACGCAGCCCCTCGGCACGCGCCAGGTTGGCGGCCCGCTCCACCTCAAGATCGTGAGCCTGCTGCCGCAGGGCGGCCAGCTGTGTTCGCAGTCGCTCCAACTGCGCCTCTTCACCCTGCAGGGCCGCCTGCCGGCTGCGCAGCGACTCCTGGGCCACCGCGACCTCGGTCCGTGCCTGGCCCAGAGTCGTCCGCTCGAGCTGTCCCATCTCCTCTCGGGCCGCCGTGGCCTGGCGGGTCAGTCCGTCCAAATCGCCCGCCAGCTTCGCGATCACTTCGGTTTCGCCGCGCTGCCGCGCCTCAATCTCCTGGCACCGCTGCTGCGTCTCCGCCAACTGCGCGGCAAGCTCCTGCCGGGCGCGCTCCTCCGCCCCGCCGTCAACCTCAACTGCACCCAGTGAGAGCGCGCCGTCCGCGCGCAGGACAAGTCCCGACGCCGTGGCACACCGGCTGCCCGGCGGCATCCCGGGAAGCAGCGCACGGGCCGCCGCCAGGTTCTCACACAGGGCCACCGTGCCCAGCACCGTCTCGACCGCGGGTCGCGCGCACCCGCCGGCCCCATCGTCACACACGGCGACGTCGGCCGCACACAGCGCGCCCTCAGGCAACGCCGGCGCCGGGCGCACGTGATCCAACGGCCACAGCGTCACCCGCCCGCCCGTGGATTCGAGGACGCGGCGCACCTCGTCCACAACGGAGAACCGCTCCACCACGACGGCGCGGAGATCGGCACCCAAAGCCGCCTCGACGGCGCGCTCCCACCGGCGAGGCACCCGAACCAGCGCCGCCAGTGGACCGAGGACCCCTGCCAGGCTGGCCTGCAGCACGGCCTGCACGCCACCGCCCCCGGCACTCTCCGCGGCGCGCACGCGACTCAGCGCATCCTGCTCCCCCGCCAGCCGGGCCGCCTCCGCGCGCGCCTCCATGGCCGCCTGGTTCAACTGTTCTGCACGCGCGCGACGGCTGCGCAACTCCTGTTCAGCCTGTTCGCGTTGGCGCTCGTGTCCCCGCGCCCGATCCTGCACAACCGACCACTCCCGCTCCAGATCCGCCAGTCGCTTTCTGCGCTCGTCCAGTCCCTGCGCCAGGTGCTCGACCTGTTCGCGGACCTGGGCGACCTGCTCCGCCACGGCCTCCCGCTGGCCGCCCAGCGCCTCGATCTCGGCCAGAGCATCCTCGTAGCGGGCCTTCAACTGCCGCGCCCGCTCCTCCGCCACGGCCTGTTCGCTGGCCAGGCGCGCTGCCTCCGCGCGCCCATCGAGGAGCGCCTGGTTCAACTGCTCCAACCGTGCACGACGGTCGCGTAATTCCCGCTCCACCTGCGCCTGCTGCTGGCGGGGCTCGTCCGCCCGCGCCTCCACGACGGCCCACTCGCTCTCTAGGCGGGCCAATCGCTCCTTGCGTTCCGCCAGGTCACGCGCCACTTGTGCCAACTGCGCCTGGGCTTGAGCTACCTTTTCCGCCTGCGCATCCCGTTGGCTGCCCAATGGCTCCAGCTCAGCCAGCAATTCCTCGCGACGGACCTGCAACAGCCGCACCCGCTCCTCGGCCACGGCCAACTCGCGCTGCACCTCGTTGGCTCGATCGTGCAGCTCGGCACTCTCGCGATGCCAATCCCGCAACCCACCCCGCAGATCGCCCTCCTGCTGGCGCATCTCGGTCAGTCGCTCTTCCAGCGCCGAGGCCTCCGCCTGCTGCCGCTCCAGGTTCGCGCCCAGCGCCTGGGCAACCCTGAGGGCGCGACCCAGCGAGGCCTGCTGGCGTCCCCACTGATAGCCGTACCACGTGCGTTGCAGCCGCTCCAGATGCGCAGACACGCGGCGGTGCTCTTCGACGCGCTCCGTCTCCCGCTCGAGCCGCCGCAGCCGGGGGGTGATCTCCCCCACGATATCGTACACGCGCTCCAGATTGCGCTTCGTCTCGTCCAGGCGACTGACGGCGTCCTCCCGGCGAGCGCGATAGACGCTGATGCCGGCGGCCTCCTCGAAGAGCATGCGCCGCTCCTGAGGTCGCAACGACAGCGCCGCATCCACGAGACCCTGGCCGATGACGGTGTAGGCACGCTGGCTGAGGCCGCTTTCCGCCAGCAGATCGGCGATGTCGCGCAGCCGCACCCGTGACCCGTTCACCAGGTATTCATTCTCACCGGACCGGTGGGCGCGCCGCGTGAGGGTGACCTCGCTGAATTCAATCGGCAACCAACCGTCGGAGTTGTCGAGCGTCAAGGAAACTTCCGCCATCCCAGCCCGCGCGCGACGACGCCCGCCCGCGAAGATCATGTCGGCGGTGGATTTGCCCCGGAGCGCACGCATGCGCTGTTCACCCAGCACCCAGCGGATTCCATCGGCGATGTTGCTCTTGCCTGACCCGTTGGGGCCGACGATGGCTGTGACGCCAGTGGGGAAAAGGAACTCGGTCTTGGTCGCAAAGGACTTATAGCCTTGAAGTGTCAGATGTTTGAGACGCATGCGTGCGGGAAGTATACCGCGCTTGGGGGCAGATGGCAAATTGCACGTACACAATTGCGAGTTTCACACGAAGGCATATAATGGGCGTATGAAACGCCAGTTGACGCGACGGTACTTCATGAAGTTGGCGCTGGGCAGCGCAGCGACGCTTGGGGCATGCACGATCGGCAGTGTGGGCTACACCACGCTCATCGAAGCCCACTGGCTGGCCCTGGAGCGCGTGGACGTGCCACTCTCCGGCCTGCCCCCCCGTCTGGACGGCTTCACCATCGTGCAGCTCTCAGACATCCACCGGGGCCTCGTGATGGAGCAGCGACACATCGTGCAGGCGGTGGACCTGGCCCTGGAACAGGCAGCCGATCTCGTCGTCGTGACCGGCGACTACGTGACCGAATCCGCCGATTATGCGCAATCGTGCGCCGAGGCGCTCTCTCCCCTGGTCGCGTCGGGCAACGTGCTGGCCTGCCTGGGCAACCACGACCACTGGACCAATGCCGCGCTCATCTCCGGCCTCCTGGCCGACGCCGGGCTCACGGTGCTGCGCAATGGAGCGGTGGAGGTAGCGGATGGACTGTGGGTAGCGGCGGTGGACGACGTATGGGAGGGCCACGCCGACCTGGACAAGGCGTTGGACAACGTGCCGGCCGGTGCAGCCACCGTGCTCCTGGCTCACGAGCCGGACTACGCCGATCAGGTAGCAGCCGACGGGCGAGTGGGCGCGCAGCTCTCGGGCCACTCCCACGGGGGGCAGGTGCGGATCCCTCTCCTCAAGCCCATCGCCCTGCCCTACCTGGCCACGAAGTACCACGCCGGTCGATACCGCGTGGGCGACATGTGGCTGTACGTGAACCGGGGCGTCGGCATGATCTCGCCGCCTGTGCGTTTCAACTGCCGCCCGGAAGTGACGCTGGTGACGCTACGCGTCCCCGATGGCCAACGTGGCTGACTCCCACGCCGCCTGAGCCGCCGCCTGTTCGGCCAACTGCTTGCTGCGCCCCTCCCCCCGGCCCACCACATCCTTGCCCAAGAGCACCTCTGCGACGAACGTCTTGGCGTGGTCTGGCCCCCGCTCGCTGGCGACGCGATAGCGTGGCGTGATCCCGAGCTCCGCCTGGCTCCACTCCTGCAGCCGGCTCTTGGCGTCCCGGTCCGCCGCCGCTGCCAGGATCTCCTCAGCCACCGGCCCGATGAACGGCTCGACGAAAGCCTCGGCGGCCGCCAATCCGCCATCCAGATAGAGCGCCCCCACGAGGGCCTCGAACGCATCACACAGATTGGCCTCCCGCTCCCGTCCGCCCGACTCTTCCTCCCCCCGTCCCAGCCGCAGGGCCTCGCCAACGCCCACCTCCGTGGCTAGCTGGGCCAGCGTCTCGGTGCGCACCAAGGCCGCTCGTAGACGGGTCATCCGCCCCTCGTCGAAATCGGGGTAGTGGCGGTACACCCACGCCCCGGCGATGAAGTCGATCACGGCGTCGCCCAGGAACTCCAGGCGCTGGTTGTCCCTGATCTCATCCTCCGGGTGCTCGTTCACAAAGGAGGGATGAGTCAGCGCGCGAAGCACAAGCTCCGGATTGCGGAAGCGGTGCGCCAGCGTCTGTCGCAGGATCTCCCAAGCGGCCGGCTGGCTGCCGTCGTCTGAGGACCCAGGTGGTTGTTGTGAGAACACGCTCACCTCGTCTGCCTCCGGCGATCTCTTCATAGTCTGTCTGATGGGGCCTCTCCCCTCTGACACTCTTTCTGACACTCTGGCTGACACTCTGACGGACGCTCCGGCTCCACACCCCTCGAGCCCGCATCCCCGCGTTCGGCCAGCCTCTGCTCGTACTTCCCCAGGGCCGTGTCGAGCGCGCTACTGGCATCCACGTTGCAGGCTTCCATCAACGCCAGCAAGCTATAGAGCGCATCGCCAAGCTCGCCGGCCAGCTCGGGACGAATCTGCAGCGGCCTGCGGCCGTAATCGCTGCCCAGCAGCAGTTCCTTCGCCACCTCGCCCACCTCGGACAGCAGATCGAGGGCGTGGGTGCTTGGTTCGCCCAGGAGGTCGTGGCGACGGGAGAAGACGACGACTCGCCGCTGCCAGTCGCTCATCGATGCGACTCCGGCTCACTCTTGAACCCGCTGCCGGTCAACACAACGAGCGGAACGCTGCCCACGCGGTCGCGCACGTGGTCGAGCGCGGCCATCGCCAGCGCAGAGGTTGGCTCGACGTAGATACCTTGATGGGCCAGCTTCTTCTGCGCAGCCAGCGCCTCTGCATCCGACACGGCCAGCACCCCACCGCCGCTCTCACGCACAGAGGCAAGCACCGCGCCACCCCAGGGTGGCGCGGCAATGCACACCCCCTCCGCGACGGTCTGCCCGCCCTCGACGGGCTCCACGTCCGTCGCGCCCTGCGTCCAGGCACGCGCAATCGGCGCGCACGCCTCCGCCTGCACGCCAAAGAACCGCGGTATCCGCTCGATGCAGCCGGCCGAGAGCAGTTCGCTGAACCCACGGTGCACCCCGCGCAGCAGGCTGCCGTGGCCCAGCGGCAACACGACGCTATCTGGCGCACGTTCGCCCAACTGTTCCCACACCTCGAAAGCGATCGTCTTCACCCCCTGCGGGTAGAAGGGGCTGTAGACGTGGCTGGCATAGACGGCCCCCGCATCGACCGCCCGGTGCACCGCGCGAGAGGCCTCGATGCGCGGTCCCGGCACCGGCACAACCTCAGCGCCGTAGGCGGCGATCTGCGCCTGCTTGACCGCAGAGGCGTGGGCCGGCACGTAGATGCGTGCATGGAGGCCGGCGCGGGCGGCGTAGGCCGCCAACGCGGCACCGGCGTTGCCCGACGAATCCTCGACCACGTCCTGCACGCCGGCCGCCTTCAGCGCCGTGACCAACACAGCGGCCCCCCGGTCCTTGAAGGAGCCGGTGGGGTTGAGATGCTCGGCCTTGAGATAGACAGGCAGCCCATCCCACCCGGCCTTGACGAGTGGGGTCCAGCCCTCGCCCAGCGTCACCGGGCGCACATCACCCGGGAGCGGCAAGGTGGACTTGTAGCGCCACAGGGTGTACGCCCGGCCGTCCACTTGATCTCGGCCCACGGACACCCCACCCAAGATGTCCAGCAGACCGCCGCAGTCACACCAGCAGCGGACGGGATCCAGGGGGAAAGTGCATTCGCAATCCCTACACGTGAGATGCACGTCCCGGCGACTCCCCCAGGTCATCAAGCATCTCCGCCACCTGCCGAATGACGCGCTGCGCCTGGCGCACAGCCTTCCGCCAATGGGTCATGTCTCATGTCCGCTGCTCCCCGCGCATCTCCCGGCTCAGCCGCAGACGGAAGCTCACCAGGTCGCGAAAGGCCTTGACGATCACCCTGAGGTTGCCGCCGGTGGCCTCACCGGCCACGCGAGGCAGGTGGGTCACCGGCACGTCGGCAATGCGATACCCACGGCTTCGCGCCTTGAACAGGAACTCCGTGTCAATCATCGCGCCATCGGAGCCAATCGTCACGTGCTCCAGGATCTCGCGCCGGAACAGCTTGAAGCCACAGTCCACGTCACGGCACAGATAGCCAAAGAGCAGCCGCATCAGCGTGTTCCAACCGAAGGCGAAGAACTTGCGCACGGGGCTGTCCTGCCGGTCAGCCCGGTAGCCAGACACGATGTCCGCCTCGTCTATACGCGCCAGCAGTCGCTCAATCTCGCCGAAGTCGAACTGCTTGTCGGCCGGGAAGAACGCGATCAGTTCCTTGCCGGCAGCGGAGAATCCCGCCTTCAATGCCCCGCCGTAACCCCGGTTGGGGTAATGCTCCACCAGGCGGAAGTTGGGGACGCGCTGTGCCAGTGCGCGGCCGATCTCGCCTGTGCGGTCGCTGCTGCCGTCGTTGACCAGGATAATCTCGTGGTCCATGCCCAACTGCTGGGCCACCGCGGAGACGTGCTCTACCGCGCCTTCGACGTTTGCCTCTTCGTTGTACGCAGGGAGGACGATGGAAAGACTGGACATGATCACTCCTCATCGAATAGGTGGACGTTGTGGACACTGCGGACATCGCGGACATTGCGGACATTGCGGACATTGCGGACATTGATCGTGCGTCCGTCCGTGCGTCCGTCCGTGCGTCCGTCCGTGCGTCCGTCCGTGCGTCCGTCCGTGCGTCCGTCCGTCCGTGCTTGCGTCCGTACGTCCCACGCCAATGTTACACCAATCTGCCCAAATCCGCAATCAGCGCCCGGCCATCAGCAGTCTGTGCGCGCGAAACCGTCCACCTCGCTTTGCACAGAGAACACTAAACCAATGTGTATATTTGCAGCATTCAATGCTTGACGATGAAACCTGCCTGTGATATAATGATTCTGGTTCGCGCGCTCTGGGTTGTCGGGGCCGAGACGCGCCGGCCCATCTTCTCCTCAATCCCACCCGTGGGCCTCTCGTCCTCGCGCTTGACCCCACCTAGCAGTCCATTCAGGACCCGCTCCAGCGCGCAAAGGCTCACACAGCGTCAGAGGTGCCACAGAAAAGACCGCGAGTGCTTGGCCAATCAGCGATGAACAGCGCTGCTCGGTTGAAGGCAATGCAACACGCACGCCAGGCAGAACCACCAATACACACAATGATAGACCATAGACCGGCTGTCGAGTCTGGCCAGCGCACCCGGGGGAATACCCCGGACGCAGGCCAGGCATGCCCCACCTGCCGGGCACGTGACCCGCCCGGTGCCAGGCGTATCGCCTCACGGGGCAGAAGGCAGGTTCGACACGCGTGCGCTTCCAGGAATGCCAGCAAGATGCTGGCGGTCCGAAGGCAGGGAGTCACTCGCCTCAGTGCGCGCACTGGGGTCCAGCGACAGAATCAGCACAGGCAAGGAGGACAAACATGGACATTCTGATGGAAGGCGAGGGAGAGTTGATCGGTTGGCACGATCCCGACGAGAACCGGAAGTGGATTCTCCAGAACAAGTCGCGGGAGCTACGCGACAAGCGGATGAGCGTGCGGGAGGCCGTGGACACATTCGTCCACGATGGCGACTTCATCGCCTTCGGCGGCTTCGGGCACATCCGGATCGCCATGGCCCTGCTCTACGAAATCATCCGCCAGGGCAAGCGCGACCTGGTCATGGCCGGCAAGACAGCCGTCCACGACGTGGATCTCCTCATCGGCTCCGGATGCGTGAACCGAATCGAGGTAGCCTATGCGTTCGGTCACGAACTGAGGGGGCTCTCTCCGGCTGGCAGGAGGGCGGTGGAGACAGGCCAGTGCAAGGTGGTGGCCGAGACATCGAACGCTGGCTACCAATGGCGCTTCATGGCGGGCATGATGGGCGTGCCGTTCATCACCTCCCGCAACATGCTGGGCTCCGATACGCTCAAGAAAAGCAGTTGCAAGGTCGTGAAGGACCCCTGGAGCGGGAAGCCCGTCTGCCTGATCCCGGCTGCCTACCCCGACGTAGCGATGTTCCACGTCCCGCGCTGTGACGTGTACGGCAATGCGCAGATAGACGGTACCCTGATCGAGGATTTCGAACTCGCCAGGGCCGCGCGGCGGCTGATCATCACCACGGAGGAGATCATCGACATCGAGCGGATCAGGGATGAGCCCGACCGCACCGCCATTCCGTTCTTCTTGGTCGACGCGGTCTGCGAGGTACCCTACGGCGCTCACCCAACGGAGATGCCCTACCTCTACTTCTTCGACGAAGACCACATCGGCGAGTGGCTCAGACTCTCGAAGACGCCGGAAGGCGCTAGAGATTACTTCGACAAGTACGTTCACGGCGTGCAGGACTTCGACGAATACCTGGAGCGCGTCGGCGGCCTCAAGAAACTGAGCTATCTGAAGCGGGTGGAGCAGTTCCAGGAGCCCATGCAGGCTCCGTGGCTGAAGAAATAGGACGTGGCGCGTTGGCGTATCCACCACCACGCCGTCATCCTTCCAAAGGCGCCATTCTGATGGCGCATTGTCATCATGCTTGAAGGAGTATAGCAATGGCCAATCAAGCGACGGCATACAACCCCCGGGAGCTTCAGGCCTGTGTGGCTTCCAAGATACTGGAGGACAAGAGATCCGTCTTCGTGGGCACGGGCCTGCCCATGATCGCCGCAATGCTGGCCGAGCGGACGCACGCTCCCGGCCTGCTCATCCTCTTTGAGGCCGGCGGCATGGGGCCTCAATCCCCCGTCCTGCCCATCTCCGTGGGCGATTCCCGCACCTTCTACAAGGGGATCGCCGCTTCGAGTATGCACGATACGATGTCGTTGACCCAGGCGGGCTACCTCGATTACGGTTTTCTGGGCGCGGCGCAGATGGACGTGTACGGCAACATCAACACCACGGTCATTGGCGACTGGGACAGGCCGAAGGTGCGCTTCCCCGGAAGCGGAGGCGCCAACGACGTGGGCTCGCTCTGCCAGCGCACGATCATTATCATGGGCCAGGACAAACGGCGTTTCGTGGAGAAAGTGGATTTCATCACCACGCCCGGATACCTGGACGGCCCCGGCGCTAGGGAGAGAGCCGGGCTGCCCGAGGGGAGCGGACCACACCGGGTGATCACGCAGCTCGGCGTCTTCGGCTTCGACCAGGCGACGAAGCGCATGGTGCTTCTGGCTCTCCATCCGGGGAAGACGGTCGACGAGGTCCAGGAGAACAGCGGGTTCGAGGTCACCGTTTCCGACGCGGTCGAAACGACCGATCCGCCCACGGAGGAAGAGCTGCGCATACTGCACGAGATAGATCCAACCGGGATGTCTATTGGGAAGTAGAGAGGGGCGCCGAAATGAGCATTGCTCAACCGCTCGCTTTGGAGTATAATCTGTCCACCATCTGGTTATTCGGCAGCCAACCGTCTTGGAGTGCGACGTGGCCACTGGAATCGCTCAATCGATCAAACACAGTCTGACGCGCACCCGCAACGTGATCTTCAGCCGCGTCGCAGGGCTCCTGGGCACCAGCCAGGTGACAGATGACACGTGGGACGAACTGGAAGAGCTGCTCATCCAGGCCGATATGGGCGTGCAGACGACGCTCGATCTCGTCGACGGGCTGCGCCGGCGCAGCCGCGAGGAGGCGATCCTGCACTCGGACACACTCCAGGCGGCGCTACAGGAGGACTTGCGGGCGCTGCTGCCCGACCCGCCCGCGCTCGACCTGGGAAACCGCCCGCTGGACGTCGTGCTCATCGTGGGCGTGAACGGGTCCGGCAAGACGACAAGCATCGCCAAGTTGGCCCACCGCTATCGCAAGCAGGGCCGCCGGGTGCTCTTGGCGGCGGCGGACACGTTCCGCGCTGCGGCGATGGATCAGCTCAAGATCTGGGCCGACCGGGCAGGCGTGGACATCGTCACCGGCCCCGAGGGGGGCGACCCCGGCGCGGTCGTCTTCGATGCGCTGGAGGCGGCCCGGTCGCGGGGGCACGACTTAGTCATCGCGGACACCGCCGGCCGGCTGCACACGCAGTACAACCTGATGTCCGAACTGCGCAAGGTCTGCAAAGTCACAGCCAGAAACGTCGAGGGGGCACCCCACGAGACGCTGCTGGTGCTCGACGCGACCACCGGTCAGAACGCCCTGGCGCAGGCCCGGCACTTCCAGGAAGCTGTAGAGGTGAGCGGCGTGATCCTGGCCAAGCTGGACAGCACCGCCAGGGGGGGGATGGTCTTCGCCATCGCCCGCGAGCTGGGGCTCCCCGTGCGCTTCGTCGGCACCGGGGAGCGTATGGAGGATCTGGCCGCATTCGACGCTGACGCCTTTGTCAAGGGATTGTTTGAATAGCCGTCTAGATAGGAGTACAGGATTCACCGTGGAAGAGATCCGTAGTCGTCTGACGACCTGCAACGCCAAACTAGAAGAAATCCGGGGGCATCTTTGACCTAGCCGCGAAGGCACAGGAGATCACCCGGCTAGAAAAACGCGCCAGCGCCCCAGACTTCTGGGGCGATCCAGAGACCGCCCAGGCAGCCATGCGTCGCCTCTCCGCTCTGCAGGACGAGGTGGGGATGTGGAACACACTGACGAAACGAGCCCACGACGGGCTAGAACTCGCGTCAATGGACGACGAAAGCCTGCACGATGAACTGGCTGCCGAGACCGCGGCGCTAGAACAGGAGCTCGGGACGCTCGAGTTCCACCTGCTTCTGTCCGGATCATACGATCGGGGCAGCGCGATCCTCGCCATTCACGCAGGTGCCGGGGGCACCGATGCCCAGGACTGGGCCGAGATGCTGTTGCGCATGTACCTGCGTTGGATGGAAGCGCGTGGGTACGAGTCCGAGGTGGTAGACCGGTTGCCTGGCGATGAAGCGGGGACGAAAAGGGCCACCATCACCGTGTCTGGCGACTACGCGTACGGGTATCTGCGGGCCGAGCGGGGCGTACATCGGCTGGTACGGCTCTCCCCCTTCGACGCAGCCCACCGCCGCCACACGTCCTTCGCCCTGATCGAGGTCTGGCCCGACATCGGCGATGAGGTCTCGGTGACGATTGACCCCAACGATCTGCAGATCGACACCTTCCGCGCCTCGTCGGCCGGCGGGCAGCACATGCAGAAGAACGAGACCGCCGTGCGCATCACCCACCTCCCCACCGGCACCGTCGTATCCTGCCAGAACGAGCGCTCCCAGACCCAGAATCGGGAAACGGCGCTGCGCGTCCTGCGAGCACGGCTGATCCAGATGGAGGAAGAGAAACGACATGCCGAGATCGCCGAGCTAAAGGGAGAGCACGTGGACGCCGGCTGGGGCAACCAGATTCGATCATACGTGCTGCATCCCTACCAGATGGCCAAAGACCATCGGACCGACCACGAGACGGGCAACGTGCAGGCCGTGCTCGACGGGCAACTGGACGAGTTCATGGAGGCCTATCTGCGCTCGCAGATGGGCAGCAAGGCAAGCACCAAGTTATCTGCCGACGTTCACCAAGACCAGAAGACATAGCAGGAGGCACAGAATGAGCACGCCGCTGAGCGAAGAGAACCGCGCCAAACTCGACGCCCTTCAGAGCCAGCTAGGCGACTTGCAGGAGTCACTGACCCTGGTCAACGTGCGCAACGACGTCGAGAGCATCGAGACCACCCTCTCGCTGCTTCCAAACAAGATCGGTGAATTACGCACCCGGGGCTACGTGTTCTGTAGCTTCCTGGAAAACAAGGTCAACGTGCTGGCCAAGCAGTGGAACGAGGCACACCGCCGCGTGTCCCGAGAAGTGAGCCTGCAACAGCGAAAACTGGAACAGGAGAGCAAAGTCGCTGAGAGTGCGCTCCGCCAGGCTATGCGCGGGCGCACCTCGGACATCGCCCGTGCTGAGAGCGCGATGGAGACGCTGGAGTCTATGGTGAGCGCCACTCAGTCGGCGCTTGAGGCGACGTACGAGACGCTCCAGCAGAACGTGAATCAGACACAGTCTCAGGTAGAGGAAATCGGCTGGCTGCTTGATCAGATTGATGAGGCCAGTTTCCAGCTCCACCCGGCGGAGGACCCCGTGATGGCCTGTAAGGCCCAGTACATGGAGAGCGAAAAAGATGGACCGGAGGGCGTGCTCTACCTGACGGACGAGCGACTCGTCTTCGAGCAGAAGGAGCGCGTGGCGACCAAGAAAGTGCTGTTCATCGCCACTCAGAAGGAGACGGTGCAACAGCTCATCTTCGAGGTACCCATCGGTCAGGTTGAGGAAAGCAAGGCCAGCCAGAAGGGCCTCTTGGGACGCAAAGAGATGCTGGAGCTGCTGTTCTCTCCAGAGGCCGATCTCAGCGGCGCTACGCTCCGGCTGCGAGGGGCGGACAACGAGGAGTGGGTCAGGATCATCGGCCGGGTCAGGTCAGGCGAGATCACCAAGGAGCGTACCCGGCCCAAGGACGAAGCAGCCGTAGAGGCCACCCGTGACGTACCGACGAAGTGCCCCACCTGCGGCGCGACCCTCTCCGTCGAAATCGTGCGCGGCATGAGGGAGATCACGTGCGAGTACTGCGGCTCGGTGATTCGCCTGTAAGGCCACACGCGGGCAGTGCGTGCCAATGCCCACAGGTTTCCGCAGTGGCTCGTAGTTGCCAATAGCTGCCCGCGGTTGGCGAGGTAAGAGCAGTAGGGATGACAAAAGAATAGGAGGGCACAAGATGGCGGAGGAGCTCATTGGCGCAGTCAGCCACTGGTTCGGCAAGATCGGCGTCGCCGGAATCACATTGACGGGCAAACTCACCGTGGGCGAACGCCTCCACATCTTGGGGCACACGACGGACTTCGAACAAGAGGTCACCTCAATGCAGATCATGCACCAGGATGTGAAAGAGGCTGGCCCCGGGGCAGACGTGGGCGTCAAGGTCCGGTTCAGGGTGCGACCTGGCGACCGCGTCTACAAAGTGGTGTAGCTCTTGACAGACCTCCTGCACGACGTCCGGCGCACGATCGAGGAATACGACCTGCTTGTCCCTGGCGACAGGGTCGTCGTCGGCGTGTCTGGTGGGCCGGATTCGCTCTGCCTGCTTCACGTCCTGATGCACCTGCGCGAGGCGTACTCCCTGCAACTGCACGTCGCCCACCTGCACCACGGAGCGCGCGGGGCGGACGCCGACGCCGACGCGGAAATCGTGGCGGCGCTGGCCACCGGGTGGGGACTTCCGGTCACCGTCGAGCGGCGAGACGTGCCGGCGCTGGCCCGAGCGCATCGCCTGGCATTCGAGGAAACGGCCCGCCGCGTGCGCTACGCGTTCCTGGCCCGAGTGGCCGAGGAAGCCGGTGCCCTCAAGATCGCGGTCGGCCACAACGCCGATGACCAGGCCGAGACGGTCCTGATGCACTTCCTGCGGGGGGCCGGGCCGGCCGGGCTGCGGGGGATGCTCCCGACAACCCCTCTCGCGGACTATCGCCTGCTCGCCCCGCTGCGGCCGCGTTCCGCGTCGGGGGAAGAAAACCTGGTTTCTGACTTGCACATTATCCGCCCCCTGTTGCAGGTTCCCCGCCGCAAGATCGAAAGATACTGCGCCAGCGAGGGCCTCACGCCGCGTTTCGACCGCTCCAACCTGGACACCACCTACTTCCGCAACCGGCTGCGCCACGAGTTGCTGCCAACCCTGGAGACCTACAACCCCAATATCCGCGCCCGGCTGTGCCACACGGCCGCCGTCGTGGCCGCCGACTACGAGCTTCTGGCCCAGGTGCGGAACGAGGCATGGGCCAGCGTGGTCCGGGAGGAGCGAGAGGCGCGCGTCGTCTTCGATCTCGCCGCATGGCGCGCGTTGCCGGTGGCGCTCCAGCGCGCCACCTTGCGCCAGGCAGCCTACCATCTGCGGTCGAGCCTCCGCGATGTGGATTTCGTCCACGTGGAGAACGCCCGCCGGGTGGCGCTCAGGGGAGAGACCAACGCCCAGGCCACGCTGCCCATGGGGTTGGCGCTCACCGTGGGCTACGAGACACTGGCTGTGGGCGAGGCCAGCGACGCGGGCCGCCCGCCCGATGAGCCCCTGCTGTGGTCCACGGAGTCCGTGCCGGTGCGCGTACCTGGCACGACGGCGCTCCCCCGGTCGGGGTGGGAGTTACACGCGGAGGTCCTGGAGCAATGGAGCGCACAACCAATATCCGCCAACCCCGACCCCTGGACGGCCTACCTGGACGTGGACGCACTGGCGGGGCCGCTGGCATTGCGCCCCCGCCGGCGCGGGGATCGCTTCTACCCCCAGGGGATGCATGGACACAGCGTCAGGTTGAGCGCGTTCATGACGAACGTGAAGATCCCGCTGGCGTGGCGCGACCACGTCCCACTGCTCCTGGCGGGAGACGAGATCGTGTGGGTGTGCGGTCACCGGATCGGGGAAAAGGTGACCTGCGGGACGGAGACACAGCGAGTGGTACGGCTGTGGTTCGCCCGCACGCCAACCGTGCTCAGAGGTGAGCCGGGGAGGACCTAGCGGACGCTCGCTCTGGCCCATGCCCGTCCGTGACACGGCCGCTGCGGATCCCTCACCCGGGTCAGCGACGGATCACCTCTCCGGCCTGGGCCAGGCCTGGAGCAACGACCAAACCCGCTGATACAGGTTGGGATCAGCACCCAGCCAGGCCGCCACTTCCTCACGGGTGGGCTGCTCGCCCGACCACCCCCACCTGGTGGCCAGGTTGGCCACCAGGTCCAGGAACCGCCCTCGCCACGGTTCCTCCAGATAGAACAGATCATCCGCGAGTGATTCGGCCAGTCCCACGATCACGACCCGTTCCCGTTTGGCCACGCTAGAGAGAAGTTGGGACCAGACGGGACCGATCTCCCGCTGACCCCCGAGCACGTCGTCGTTTTGCATCAATGCGATCTCCCAGTCCGCGTCATGAACTCGTTCGTCCTATGCGCACAGAGTCCCCGTGCCGCACCGGCTCAAGCAAGATCAACGAGGGGGAACCTGACCGAGGCGTACTTGTGAGATGCCGTCTCACTCACGCGCTGCGCGGCCATGCGAACCGGGGCACCGAAACGAGCAGCCAGATCCTCCAGAGAGACGGCGTCGGCACACGCCCGCCGCACCCACGCGGCAGGCATCAGCAGACAGCGCGCAAAGAGGGTGCTGCAGAGATGAGGTTGCTCGCGGTAAGGCCATCGCAATTCAGCCGCCCGAGAGGAATGACAGAAAGCCACGTACAACTCCCTGGCCATACTCGCACGTTGAACGGCCTGCGGCTTCTCAGTGTCCACCGCGATCAGCCGCGATCCATCTAGCAGGAGTTTGTAGGTGGCATCGTACAGGCCCAGATTCAACTCCAGAATGCTCAAGCGATCAAAGATGGGAAGCGAATGGAGGATCATCTCCCGCACGGGCACAGGCGGGCCCTCAACGCCATAGGCGCGCAGCAGCCCCCATGCCAGGCATTCCACGAGAAAGCCATCCACAGCTGACGCTTCCCGCTCCACGTGTTCCCATCCCCTGTCCAATTGAAGTGATTTGATCGAAGTCACAGGAATACCCAATAACGCTCAACCCACAAGCTGCAAGCCCGGCTTCCGCTTCACACCAGGCGCAGACCGAAAAGATGAGAAGTCTCCGCAGCACACAGCCAGATCATACACGGCACACAGACGCGCGCACGACGATCACCCCCTCTTGAGGCGGATGTCGCCGATGCCAGTGCCGAGGCCGACGCCGACCGCAGACGGTCGGGCAGACGGTCGGACAGTCGGTCTGTCTCCGTGGTCAGGAGACCATCCAGTCGCACATCCCGCGTGCAAACTCCTGGATGGAATTCGACCGCATCGCCAAAGCCGTTTCCCGCTCCTCGTCCGTGAGATCGAACTGGGCCAGGATAGCCGGCCGCTTCCCATCGAGAAATTCCTCGCAGAACTGCCTGTCCACAAGCGCGGTCCCAATAACCGCTTGAAGCGCTACTTTCGACATAGGTCCTCCGTTAATCTATCGGCAATCGATGCCCTACCCGCAAAGCCGGTAGCCAAACGCCCCTCAAGGAAACGCTCCAGGCGTCTTCCTCAAGGTCGTCTGGCACAATCACGCCCACTCTGGCACGGCCGCAGCCGTCAAGCCAGAGTGGGATTCATTGAACGCCGCTGCTAGGGCTGGCACAGGGCATCGGCGAAGGCCTCCAACGTATCGGCCTTCACAGCCAACACGGCCTGCCGTTCCACTTCTGTCAGGCCAAAACTGGCCACGATCTCGCGGCGCTGCCCATTGAGCAAGCGCTCGCGGAACGTGGAGTCAGTCAGTGCCAGCCAGACCAGCTCGTCAATCTTGCGTGTCGCCATTCCCATCACCTACGTTCCACTGCCGCCACCGGCCATCGGATCTGCCCACAGGCCGTGCAACCCATCCACAACGCCACCCTGGGGCGCTGCGGCCACACCGGAGGCCACAGGGCCAAGAGCCAACATCAGAAGCACCACCAAGCTCATCACCACCACAGCGATCCGATTCTGTTTGTTCTTCATCGTTCCCTCCATTGGATTCTAGATTCGCTAGGTAGAATAGCACAAGGCTCTAAACAAACCTCTGACAACCGGTCAAACAAGCGCCCTCCAGAAACAAAAAAAGGCTGCTTTACGCAGCCTTCGCAGATCAAACGGAGGACCTTGGAGGAAAAGACAGCTATCTGGGCGACAGTCTCAGTCACCACTCCTTCCAAGTATCCGTTCATACAACTGCCTGGTCTCACGGGCCGGCTCCAGCCCCATCTCCTGCATCAGGATCTCCTGGCACCGACCATACTGAGCCAACGCCTCGGCCCGGCGACCGGCCCGGTCGTAGCACTGCATGATACGCCGGTGCACGTCCTCCCGCAGCCCGTCGACCTCGAGGGCGCGTCGATACCAGGCAATCGCCTCGTCGAACGCCTGCCGCGCCTCCTGGCACCGCCCCACCCCAAGCAACGCCTCGATGTGCATCTCGCGCAACGCCTCCCGCCTCGCCACGCACCACACCCGCTCTACCTCGGGCAGGAAATCGCCCTGATAGAGCGACACCGCGCGCCGCCAGAGGTTCTCCGTCTGCCAATCGCCCGGGGGCAGCAGGCGCGCCCGCTCGACCGAATCCTCGAATTGCTCGACGTCCAACCAGCAGTCCACGTCGCCCACGCGGTAGCGCCCATCCTCGACCACGATCACGTCGGCACCCACGGCACGGCGCATGCGATACAGCGTGGTGTGGAAACTGTCCCGCATCCTCCGTGTGGACAGGTCGGGCCAGAAGACCAGGCCGATGGCGTCCCGCTCCAGCGGCCCGTGCAGCAGGATGTAGTAGAACAGCTCCTTGGCCATCGCTCCCTGCCATTCGGACGGCGGGACCAGGCGGCCGTCGCAGACCACCCGTCCGTCGCCCAGGGTGTACACCTCCAGGTTGCTGACCGCGCCGTCCTCTGTCTCTCCCAGCGCATCGGTGAGCGCCAATTCCTCCCTGAACGCCCTGAGCCCTTCCACCCGCTCCGGGATGAGGCGACAGGGCGCGATGCCCTCGGAGATGCCCAGCCTCAGGAGATCCTCAGCGTGTTGCCCCTCCGCAGCGGCGAACTGGTATATGCCGATCTCGTCCACCAGATCCATCGCCCGGCGCAACTTCACGACGGCCTTTTCTCGCTCACCGGCCAGCAGGTAAGCCTTGGCCAGCAGGAACCAGGCGCGGGCCAGGTCTCGCCGGGCCTGGCGCTGCTCCAGGAAACGCGCGGCGTCGGAAAGCAGGCGCCGGCCGGTCTCACCATCACCGCTCTCCGCAAGCGTGATCCCCTTGTCCACAGGCAGGAGCCCTCGCGTCTCGAACTCCAATCCCTTCTCCTCGGCCAACTGGTGGGCGTGCTCCAGCACGGTCATGGCGCGCATGTAGTCGCCCTGCCAACGGTGCACACAGGAGTGGGCCGTCAGGAGATAGACGGCCAGTCCCGGCTCGCTTTCCTGGGCGATCTGCCAGCCCTCGTTGTACAGTCGCCGGGCCTGTTCGTAGAAACCCACATCCCGGTAGAGATCGGCCATGCCGACCGAGATGTAGGCCTGGAACCGCAGCGCGCCACCCCGTTGCGCGGCTGCCAATCCCTCTTCATACAGAGCCAGTGACTCCTGGTACTCCCCCCGTGCGTACTGCAGCCAGCCCAGGTTGTTGAGCACGCCGGCCAGTTGCGTCAGCGAGCCCAACCGTCGCCCAATGGTCAACGCCTCGCTCATGCAGTTGACCGCCTCATCGAAGCGTCCCACGTCAACCAGGGCGGTGCCCAGGTCCTGCAGCAGGTTGACCACGTCATACAGGCTCCCGCTCTCCCGGTACAGCTCGAGCGCTTCCTCCAGTTGCGCGATCCCCTCCGTAAAACGCCCCAGCCCGACGTAGGCCCTCCCGATGAGCCGCTGCGCCTGCGCTCGCCCAGGCGTCTCCTGCCGATCCAGCACGGTGAGCGATTTCTGCGCCTCGACAACCGCGTCCTCGTAGCGGCCTTCAAACAGCCTCAGCCAGGCACGCTGGTTGTACACGCCGGCCAACTGCGTCACGTCTCCCCGGGCGACAAAACCGGCCTCGGCGTACTTCAGCGCCTGTCGCGCCTGCTCATAGCCGAAGCGGTCGGTGAGCACCTTGCTCTGATAGAGCAACAGCCTGGGCGCCTTGGAGCGAGCCTCCTCGGACAACGCCTCGGCCCAACCCAGCAGTGTCTCGACCCGCCCCCGGGTGAACCACTCCAACGCGACCCGCTCCATCAGCGTCGTCGCGTGAGGATGAGAGTCGGCGGCCAGGTAATGGTACACCGCCTCCTCGACGTCGTTGTCTCGCTCGAAGCGCCGCGCGGCCCGCATGTGCAGTTCGGCGTAGCGCGCAGGGTCTTTCTGGCGCAGCCGCCGGTGCAGGAAATCGCGGAACAGGTTGTGGTAGCGATAGGTGAGCGCGCCCCCCCGGCCCAGGCGGGTGACGAACAGGTTGCGCCGCTCCACCTCCGCCATCAGGGCCCGCGGGTCCCTGACGCCGAGTATCTCGCGCGACAGCCGTGGGGACACCTCGCGCAGCACGGCCGAGGTGTGCAGGAACTGCTGGACGTCGGGCGGCTGCCGGCTCACCACCTCGCGGGCCAGGTAGTCGTACGTGTCCGCGGTAGCCTTCTCCACACCCAGCACGCCGGCCCGAACATCCTCGCGCAGCAGGTCGGCCAGCAGCAGGACGCCCGTGATCCAGCCCTCGGACTTCGCGGCGATCTCCTGCGCCTGAGCCTCCGATACCTCGACGACCTCCGACAGGCGCAGCAGGTCGCGAATCTCCTCGGGGGCGAAGCGCAGTTCGTTCACCGTCAAGCCGGCCAGTTGGCTCTTGGCCACCAGGCGGGCGACGGGGACACCGGGGAGCACGCGGCTGCCCAGCATCAGGTGGCAATTGAAGGGGAGCACGTCGAGCAGGTGGCGGACGAAAGTCCGGATGCCGAACGCGCCGTCCAGCGCCTCGTAGTTGTCCACCACGAGGACGAGCGGGGAGTCGATCTCCAGCATCTCATTGACCAGCTCCCCCACGACCGTGGCCGAGCCCTGGACGAGATCGCCCGACAGGGCGTCCAGCGCCGCCCGGGTCCGCTGGCCGAAGCCGGGGAAGCGCTCGCCGACAGCGCCGACCAGGTACTCGACGAACACGCCCAGGTCCCGATCGCGCTCGTCGGCCGTGTACCAGCACACCGGGACAGGGCTGTGGCGGGCGAAGCCAATCAAGGCCGACGTCTTGCCGTAGCCGGCCGGCGCGGAGATGAGCGTCAGCTTGCGCTCCAGGCCGTGCTCGATGGCCTGCGACACGCGGGGGCGGTGCAGAAGGCCAGCAGGGCTGGGCACCAGTAGCTTGGAACGGATCAGCGTGAGTCCAGGAACAGACAAGGGCCTAGGCACTCCTGGGATGGCTGGCTGGGTTACCCGAATGAGAGCACCGCCGAATCCGCGGGCTCCCAAGAATCGCTAGAATCAGTAGAATCGCTAGAATCAGTATAGCCCAAGGCGGGGGCCTTTAAGGTTTCTTTTACGTTACAGTATCGTTGCGGTATCGAAACCGCCCGTCAATCCACTGCCAGCCCATGGTAAATCGAAGTATACCCCAGAACGCAAAAGGCGCAAACGATTGCCCCGACGTCATCTCCCGGCTCGCTCGCCGGCGGACGGCCTCACAGACGGCCCCACAGACTGATCAGCGCCCAGCCTGCCCAGCAGCGCCCTCGCCTCCTCGTAGGCGACCCGGTAGGTATGGTCCGGTGGGCCGTCGCAGGTCGCCAGCTCGCGGGCCGTCTCGGCGTGGCCCAGCGCCGCCCCGGTATCTCCCGCCCCCAGCGCCAGCTCAGCCAGGAAGAGGTGCACGTCCGCGCCCTGGAAAGCGTAGCCGCTGCGCTCGGCGATGAGGCGCGCCTCCTCCGCCAGGCGCAGGGCCTCCTCGCGGTGCCCCTGGGCGTGGCGCAGCCGGGCCAGGTCGAGCAGGATGTCGGCCTCGTGGTCGACCATGTTGATGCCCCGGCAGCGGGTCAGGGCCTGGCTCAGGTGGCGCTCGGCGGCGTCCCGATCATCGTTCGCGCGGTGCGCGGCGCCCAGCAGCCAGTGGGCGCGCACGTAGTCGCGTTCGTGGGGGTAACGGATGCGGGCCGTCTCGTCTGCCAGTCCTAGCGCCCGGCGGGCGGCGTCCGTGGCCGATCGCCGGTTGGCGATCTCCGACTCCGGGTCGCCGCTGAGGGCGGACCAGCGGGCCAGCAGGAGGACGCGCTGGGCGCAGTAGGCCCAGGTGACACCTTGCGATTGTGTCGCCCCGTGCTCCTCAAAGAGCGCCAGCGCTGTCGCCAGTTCCTCCTCCGCCTCGGCCCAGGCGCCGCGGCAGGCCAGCAGCCGGCCCAGTTCCCGGTGCCCGACCGCCTCCAGGCGCTCGTCCTCGATCTCCCGGCCCAGCGCGATCTGGCGGCGCAGGTTGGCCTCGGCGGCCCGCAGCGCGCCGATGTGGATCTGGGCCATGCAGGCCAGGTTCCCCAGGCCGACGGCGACGCTGCGCTCGACGCCCTGCTTCTCGCGGATGGCGATCTGCTGCTCAAACAGCGGCACCGCCCGGCGGGGCTGGCCGCTGAGGCTGTAGCTGTTGGCCAGTTCGTTCAGCGTCCAGGCCTGGGCGCTCTCGTCCTTCAGGCGCGGCGGCTTGTCCTCGCCGTCGGGGAAGAGGGCGCGCAGCAGCTCGATCCGCAACTGGTAGGCGCCGAACTGGTAGTAGGTGGGCTTGTTGATACGGTCGTAGAACAGGTCGCACGCCTCGTCGTATTGCCCGGCCCGCACGGTGTGGTGGTAGAGCTCGATCACCGGGGCCAGGTCGCCCAGCGTGGTCACCCGCTCGGGCGGGGGCACGGCGGCGAAATAGTCGCGCAACCGGCCGTGGGCGTCGGCTCGCGCCTCGCCGCCCAGCCGGTCGTAGGCGTAGCGCCGCACGATGGGATGCAGGTCGTAGCGCCCCGTCTCGCGGTCGCGGTGCAGCAGCCCCCGGTCCACCAGGTCGCGCAGCGCGGCGTCCACCTCCCAGACCCTAGGGGTTTGTAAATCTATAACTTCCCGCATTTGAGATGGTTCATTTCACAAAGAAACTCGGTTCGCACTTTGCAGGCCCGCCCGGCGATGAAGTCGCCGGGCTAGTAAGCAGCGCCGGATCAATC
>Ga0180432_10000079_pt1 | contig 141006 bp, 109 predicted proteins | sample SS_ome_10_FD_132414 | JGI IMG/M metagenome (GOLD analysis project Ga0180432, IMG submission 132414) | Hypersaline lake sediment archaeal communities from the Salton Sea, California, USA - SS_1_MS_2 metaG | ecosystem: Environmental > Aquatic > Non-marine Saline and Alkaline > Hypersaline >... | reverse complement strand
TTGTAAGCCTAGTTGAAGAGGAAGACGTGGCCTATCAAGGTCCACACATCGAGAGTCACATGGGCCGGGTCATGAGGGAAACTTACGAGTTCATCGCGGAGGAGCTGTACGCGGATCTGAGGGCCCGTCACAACACATTCCGAGTTCTTCCGCTCCCGCTCACAAAGCGCCTTTGGGGGAAGGATAGGAGGGAGCTGGATACGCTATTTGCGAAGATGGTGCAGCTTGAGGATTTGGTCGTGGACGGGCGTTTGGGCAAAGGCGATCATGAGAATTGGAGGCAGACTCGCGACAAGTTCAGGGACGCCACGCTGTTGGCCAAACAGCTGGATAGGGAGCTTCTTCCCTATCCGATATTCTCCCCTCGTGTTCTGTCACTGCTTGCCGTGCTAGCTGCGGGCATCGTTCTTCTTGGGCACTTCGGATACAAGCTTCTGGAATCGCTGTTCGTCCAAATCATCCTGAAGAAGCTGGGATGCTAATGCATGGGGGACTTCCTGGGGCGTCGCACCCGCCTCCTTCCTGTCATCTCTCCTGGATGAGAAGAGACCGGGGGTCAGGGGGGGAAAGGGGACCGGAGTTCTCTCCCGACTCAGTCGGGCTTTGACTCCCGGCCTCCCGCCGGTCTGAAGCGGATTGCCTTGACGTCGAGGGGGTCGAACTGCAGCTCGAACGTGCCCTGCTTGATCTCCAGGGGTTGGGTGCTTCCGAATACGTCCTCGCCCAAGATCTTCTCGTCCGGCAGGCCCTTCACGCGAATGCGGACCGGGACGTTCGCGGAATTCACGGTGAACAGATAGCGGCCGGTCTTGTGGGCGACGTCCAGAATGCTGGCCGGGAGGTACTTCCTGGCGGGCGGTCGAATGCCGCCGGTCCCTTCCTTCGGCGCAATCTGCTTCGGGCCTTCGAGCACCTCGACGCGGATGTCCTTGCGCCGTTCGCCGAAGAGGAACACCTGCCCCAGGCCGGGCGTCTGGCACAACTCGCGCGCCACCTGGCCGTAGGCGCTGTAGTACGCTTCGTGTGCGGCGAACTTCGGTCGCTTCCGCAGCGAGAACACGACGACGCCCTTCGCGCCCGCCACCAGACTGAGGTAGACGTCGTGGCGAACCCACTTCGGGATCATCACGAGGTGCTCGGGGTCGGGCTGTTGGAACATCTCGGGCACGGCGATCGGAATGGCCGACGCGCCGGACTGCTTGATGCCCTCGATCTCCTGCTCGATCGACCAGCGGACCCAGATCCGCGAATCGCGCTGGCCGGAGTAGTTCGTGTAGAGGCCCTTGCCGCAGAGGTCCAGGCGCTTGGCCGTGTGGGACAGGCCCTCCGCCACGCGGTGGCCAGGATCGTACATCCACACCGGACGCTTGAGCGGATCGGTCCGGCGGATTGTGTCGGCGGCCGTCTCGAGGTACATCATCTCGTTCTTCCGCCAGTAACGAAGCTCCTCGGGCTGGAGATACCACCAGCCGATCTGTGGGTCCCTGGCGACCTTCAGGACCTGTGTCTTGATGGCCTTCTCGACGTCCTGGGCGGTGAACTCCGGCGGGGGCTTCGCATGGAACTTCAGCGGCATGCCGACCGTGTAGAGGACCTTCAGGCCCTGCGCCTTGGCGTCGTCGAGGATGCGATCGTTGAGCTCATACTGCGGACCCATCATCGTGAACCCATAGGCCTTGTAGCGCTTCAGCGCCGCCTGCAGATCCTTCTCGGGCGCCTTGCCGCCCGAAATACCCCCGACCGAGAACATCGTCATCGGGAAGATCCGTCCCTGCGGATAGACCTTGTCAGGGGGAGAGCTGGCTGCGAGATCCGGCGCCGGTCGGAAGAACTCCTTTAGGCTGGGGTCCTGGGCACCCGAGCTGCCTGCTGCTGCGACGAGCAACACCGATGCCGCGATAGCAACCGTCCACCGATCGGCCCGCGCTTGATGTTCGCGGTCTGTCATGGGGAGCCCCTTGGAAAAAGGTCTTGGAAAAAGGTTCCAGGAGTCTTTTTTTGGACTACCCCCATCCCGCGTCGTCGGGGAAGACGTTGTCGTACTTGGTGCTGGACCGGGGCTCGGCCATCATGTCGGCGACGGTGTCCCGCCAGGTCTGGTAGTGCTCGGTCTCCTTGTGCCGGGCCGGGTCGTCGGGGGTCCGATAGACCTCGACGAGGACGAACCGCGTCGGGTCGTCCTGCTGCTGAAGGACGTCAAAGCGGGCGATGCCCGGTTCATTGATGCTCTTGCGGGCGTTGGCCACCGAGGCCTGCCTGAACGCGTCGACACAGTCCGGCTTGACGTGAACGTGAACGAAAACGACCAACATCGCTAAGGCCTCCTCTCATGTAGCCCGACGCTCGATCCCAACCGCGCTCCTGCGCGACAGGTCGGCGTGCGTGTTCAGCGTGCTGTGGAGGGGTGCCCCATTCTTGCCCTGCGAGCGGCGGCAGCCGCTCGCGGGGCAAGGGTGGGGGACCGATCGCCTCGGATTCGAGCCCATTCGCCGTGCGATCCGTCCCCCACCCTCCAGTCCGCTTCGGCTCTCGCCGAATCGCATTGGAGGATGGGGCACCCACGCGTGCGGCCCCTCCCCCGCCGCACGCGGCGGGGCTAACCGAAACACACTAGACACGTGCGCGTCGGCGGGGCGTCGCAAAGGATACCCTCTTGCGCCTTGTAGATGAAGAGACTGTTCTGTCTGTTCGGATCGACCCGACGTTACCGACGCACGAGCCCGCGATAGAGGGCGGCGTACCTGGCGACGGTGACGTCGAAGCTGTACCGATCGGCGGCATGCTGCCCGGCGGCTTGGCCGAGGCGCGCAGCCAGGTCGGCGTCGTCGATGAGCCGGCGGATGCGACGCGCCAGCTCGGCCGGCTGGTCCACCGGGGCGATCAGTCCCGTCTGGCCGTCGGCGACTAGGTCTCGACAGCCGGGCACGTCGGTGGTGACGATCGGGAGACGGGCGGCCATCGCCTCGAGCAGCGCGTTGGGCAGGCCCTCGGTCCGAGAGGGGAACACGAACAGGTCCGCGGCGGCGAGCAGGTTGGGCACGTCGTCGCGCCGGCCGAGAAGTCGGACCCGATCCGCCAGACCCGCCCGGACCGCTCGGCCTCGAACGGCTGATTCGTACGCGCCCTGACCGGCCAGGACCAGAAACACCTGTGGGTCGTCCATCAAGGCCACCGCCTCGATGAGTTCATCCAGCCCCTTGACCGGGTCGAGCCGGCCGGTCCACAGCAGGAGTCTGGCATCGGGCGGGACGCCGAGCGACGCCCGATCGACGGGGGTCGCATGCGCGAATCGGTCGACGTCCACGCCGCCCGGGATCATCACCAATCTCGATTCGGGGATGTGGGCGGCCTGGCGGAGGTGCTCGACGACAGCCGGCGAGTTGCCGACCACGCATCGGCAGAGACGGCAGGTCATCCCGCCCAGCCTCAGATGCCACGGGCGCTCGATCTCCACGGTCTGGATCTCGTTGATGATGCGGTCGGGGGGCAGCCCGCACGCGGGACTGAGTGTGCACGCCACGGTGTTGGCGTGGAACAAGAACGCGTGCAGTACGTCGGGGCGTTGCGACCGGATCAACCGCGCCATCCGCCACAACGCCCGAACGTCCCACGGCCCCCGCGCGTCGCACGCAAACGTCGGCACGCCCGCCCGATCGAGCGAATCGCTGACCTCGCCGGGCGGCGCAAGGCAGGCCACGCGGACGTCGAACTCAGCTCCGTCGAGCGACGTGGCCAGCCGGTAGACGTGCAGCGGCACGCCGCCGGTCTTCAGGTCAGTGATGAGCATCAGGACGCGCGTGGCCACCGTGCTACTTTCCTGACGAATCCGACCGATCCAGGACGCGCCAGATCATCGCGTCGTGCTGTCGCAACAGGGCCTCGGCCCGGTCGGCGTCGACGCGGCGATGGTGCATGACGATGGCGACCTTCGCCCGCCCGCCGGCCGATTCGAGCAGGGCCGCCGCCTCGTCCCGGTCCAGGCCCGTCTCCATCCCGATGATCCGGATCGCACGGTCGACGAGCTTGGCGTTGGTCCGCGTATCGACGTCGACCATCAGGTTGCCGTGCACCTTGCCCAACTGGACCATCGACAGGGTCGTGATCAGGTTGAGGGCCATCTTGGTGGCCGTGCCGGCCTTGAGCCGCGTCGAGCCGGTGACGACCTCCGGGCCGGTCAGAATGCGGATCGAGACATCCGCCTCATCGGGCACCTGATCGGCGGGCACGCAGGCCAAAAAGACCGTCGTCGCGCCGAGCTGTTTGCCCCGGGCCAGGGCCGCGTGGACGAACGGGGTCGTGCCGCCCGAGGCGATGCCGACCACGACGTCGTCGGGACCGATCTGACGTTCGTCGATGACGCCCCGAGCGGCCTCGAGGTCGTCCTCGGCGCCCTCGACCGGACGACGCAGCGCCGTCTCGCCCCCCGCGATGATGCCCTGGACCATCGACGGATCGCTCAGGAACGTCGGCGGGCATTCGGCGGCGTCGAGCACGCCCAGCCGGCCGCTCGTGCCGGCCCCGACGTAGAACAACCTGCCGCCGCGTCGGAACGCCGCGACCACCCGCTCGACCGTTGCGCAGATCTCCGGCTTGCACCGGGCGACGGCGTCCGCGACCAGCGCGTCTTCGGCGTTCGTGACGTCGAAGGCCTCGGCGACCGACATCCGGTCCATGTCGGCCGAGCGGCGGTTGCGCTGTTCGGTCAAGAGGTGACCGCGGTCCATCAGGGCCATGATCGATTCCGTATCGCCGCCGATCCGTCAGACCGGCGTGATGCGCCCCAATATAGCCGGGCGCGACGCGCCGGTCACCCGCGGCAGGTTCGCCGGCACGCCGTCGACACAGGCGGCGGCCAGCATCGCGAAGCTGGCGCCCTCCTTGGCCTGGTCGCCGATGCCGAACCGGTCCATCGGCACGATCTCGACGCCTGGCATCTCGTCGGCCAGCAGGGACATCAATGTCGCGTTGCGCGCCCCGCCGCCGGACACGACGATCTGGTCGATCCGCGGCCGGTCACGGCGCGTCGGCAGGAACCGTTGATAGGCGTCGGCGATGGTTCGAGCGGTCAGGGCGGTGGCCGTGGCGATCACGTCGTCGCCTCGCGTGGCCAGTTCGTTGGCGGTGACCGTTCGATCGACGAACGCCGCACCGAACTGTTCGCGTCCGCAGCTCTTGGGCGGCCGGCGGTGCAGGAACCCGTGGCGCAGCCATCGTCGCAGCAGTCGGGCATCAACGCGCCCCCGGGCGGCGCGCCTTCCGTCGCGGTCGTAGGCCTGCCGCCCGCCGGTGACGCGGCGAACGACCTCGTCGATGACCATGTTGCCGGGCCCCGTGTCGAAGGCGATGACGTCTTCGGGCCCGCCGCCAGCCGGCAGGTACGTCAGGTTCGCGATCCCGCCGATGTTCTGCACGACGCGAGAACGTCGCCGGTCGCGAAACAGCACGTAGTCCGTCCACGGCACGAGCGGCGCACCCTGGCCGCCCAGCGCCACGTCCGCCTGGCGGAAATCGCTGACCACCGACACGCCGGTGCGAGCGGCGATGACGGACGGGTCGCCGATCTGCAACGTCGATCCACGTCGTCTCCCGGTCGGTGGCAGATGGCAGATTGTCTGCCCGTGCGAGCCGATCAGATCGACGTCCGACGGGCCGACGCCGACGGATCGCATCAGCTCGGCGGCGGCGGCGGCGAACCGTTCGCCAACCGCGACGTTGAGCGCACACAGCTCCTCCGTCGCCGTCGTCGCCGGCGCCATCACGGCCAGCAGTCGCCGCCGCAGCGCAGCAGGATAGGAGCGATGGTGATGGGCGATGACGCTGACGCGCATCTTCAAACCGCGCCCGGCGATCTCGGTCAGCACGGCGTCCACGCCGTCGCAGCTCGTGCCGCTCATCAGCCCGATGATTCGCCGCGTCCGTCCCTTGGCCATCGGCCGAAGTCCTCCCGCGCTGGCTCCCGGATCCCGCCGATCGTCGCCAATCACGCCAGCCGGACGACCGTGCGGATCGATCCGTTACCGCAAGCGGCGGCCTGGGCGAATGCGTCGGCGGCGCGGTTGATGTCGAACTCGTGCGTGGCTAGCGGATCGATGTCGACCTGGCCCGTGCGGCACAGGTCGATCGCGCGGGCCAGCGTGTTGCGAGATCGCCGGACCATGGCGACGGTCAAGCCCTTCCGCCGCGCGGTGGCGGCGCGGAAGGCAATCTCGTCGTCCGGCTGGATCCCGACGATGAGCACACGACCACCGGGCGCGGCGACCTCGGTCGCCGCCCGAACGGCGTCATTCGGACCGGCCACCTCGACGGCCACGTCCACCCCCCGTCCGGACGTCCAATCGAGGATGCCCTCGACCGACGCGCCGCCCGTGGTTGCGAAGACGCGTTCGGCCCCGAAGCGCTCGGCCAAGGCGGCCCGCTCGGGCACCGGATCGCACGCCACCACCCGACAGCCCATCCGGCGCATGATCTGCAGGACCATCAACCCGATCGCACCCAGGCCGAAGACCGCCACCGTCTGACCCGCGCGGGCGTGCGTCAGGTCGGCGGCGTGCACGGCCACGCCCAACGGCTCCAACAGGGGAACGGCCTTGACGGGCATCGCCTCGGGCGCGGGGGCGACCAGACGGGCGGGATGGACGAACCGTTCTCGCATCGCCCCCGGCCAAGGGGGCAGGCCCAGGAACGTGTGGTTCGGGCACAGGTTCGGATCGCCGCGGCGGCAGAACTCGCACTCTCCGCAGGGAATCGCCGGCTCGACCGTCACGCGCGTGCCGGCCGGCACGGACCCTTCGCCGGCCTCGACGACCGCGCAGACCTCGTGTCCAGGGATCATCGGCTCGGTCAGCGCCTCGCCCCCGCTGACGCCGGTCTTGTAGATGTGCAGGTCGCTGCCGCAGATCGCCACCGCCTCGACGCGGAGCAGGACCTCGCCGTCGCCCGGTCCTGCAGGGGGCGAGACGTCGGCGATCTCGACCCGCTGCGCCGCCGTGATCTGACACGCCTTGATAGCGCTCCTCCTCGCGTCGAATGGCTCGACACCGAACCATAGGCAAGCCTAATGATGGGCTCAGGACAGGTCAACCGTGGCCCTCTCAGCGAGCCGCCCGGTCGAGGCATCGGCTTGATCCAACCGCCCCAGACGGAGATCATGGATCCGGGTCGCACGTGACGACGCCTGGGACCAGAGCACATCCTGCGGGGAACACATGACGCCTCGACTCGAAGCGTATCGCCGCCAGGCCATCGCCCGAAGCGCCGAGCCGCGAACCAGCCCGAAAGAGACGAACTGGACGCGGGCCTTCTTCGAGCACTACGCCGATCTGCCGCTCCCCGAGCGACAGGCCAGATCGTTCGCCCGCACACTGGAGAACGAACCGGTCTACGTGTTCGAGCTGGAACGCCTGGTCGGTCAGATCTACCACCTCGTCCCCGGCAGCGGCCGGCCGGATGTGTCCGACAGCCCTTCAGACCCCCGCTGGGCCGACTACGCCGTCTTCCCGACGGCGGCGCGGGAGGTCCGCCGCCTCCTGCCGGAAAACGAACCGTACCTCCACATCGTCAGCGACGGTGCGTTCCCGGGACACGTGACCTGGGACTGGGGCCTGATGCTCGCGTTGGGCACCCAAGGGGTGCTCAGCAAGATCGATCAGTTGCGAGTCGCGAACGGCGATCCGGCAGCGGACGAGTTCTACAGGTGCGTCGAGATCGTGCTCAACGGCCTGGCAGCCTGGGCAGCCCGCCACGCCCAGCGCCTCGAGGTACTGGCGGGCGAGGATCCTGACCAGCGGCGACGCAACGAGCTGCGGGAGATGGCCGCGATCTGCCGGCGCGTCCCTGCCCTGCCCGCCCGAACCTTCCGTGAAGCGGTCCAGGCGTTCTTGTTCCAGTACCTGGCGGTGATGTTCGAAAATCCGTTCGGCGGCAACGGCCCGGGGCGAATGGACTGGTATCTCTGGCCCTACCTCGAATCGGACCTGCTGGCCGGTCGGACCACCCTCCCCGAGGCCCGCGAGCTGATCATCGAGCTGTTCATCAAGCTCGACGAACGAATCCGAGACGCCGACGGCTGGGTCGAGGCCATCGTCGTCGGCGGGCGGAACCCTAACGGATCTTCGGCCGTTAATCCGTTGTCGAGCATGATCGTGGAGGCCATCCTGGAGCTGAACCAGACGCATCCTTCGGTCTATGTCCGACTGCACGACGATGCCCCGCACGCCTTCGTCGACCTCGCGACGCGTTACGTCATCGAATCCGGAAACCGCGGCCAGGTCTATGGCGACGACGCGATCATCTCGGCGCTGATCGAGGATGGAACCCACCCGGCCGACGCCCGGCACTGGGCGGCCGGCGGGTGTATGGAAGTCGGTGTGCAGGGGATGAGCAGCGACCTGCTGTTCTCCTTCTTCCACAACGTGCCGCTCACGCTCGAAACCGTCCTCAACGGCGGCGAGTTGTTCCTGGGCGGCCAGAAGGTGGCCCCCGTCGATACGACGCTGGCCGATTACACGAGCTTCGAAGCGCTCTGGGAGGCCTTCGAGCGCGAAATCGGCCGCGAGCTGGGCATCCTGATGCGTCGGCTGGACATCTACCTGGCCCACTACGCGAAGTACCGGCCCTCATTCCTCCTGTCGAGCATGACGCACGATTGCCTGGACCGAGGCCGGACGCTCAACGACGGCGGCGCTCGCTACGGCAACTACGGCGGATCGGGCGTCGGCATCCCCAACGTGGGGGACAGCCTCTACGCCCTCAAGAAGGCGGTGTTCGACGAGGCCCGCTACACCGGCGAGGAACTCCTGGCGGCGCTGCGGGCCAACTTCGAAGGGCACGAGCAGATGCACGCGTACCTGCGACGGCTGCCGAAGTTCGGCAGCGGCGAGGCCGAGGCTACGACCATGGTCGATCGGGTGTTTCGCTCATTCTGCGACCCCCTGAGGCGCCACCGCAATCCCGTGGGTGGGAACTGCCGGCCCGTCATCTTGGGCTTCACGCAAACGGTCGAGCTCGGCTTGCGCGTCGGCGCCACGCCCGACGGCCGTCTAGCCGGCCGACCGCTCGCGCAGAGTCTCTCACCGCAGTCCGGATCGGCCGTCAAGGGCATCACCGCCGCCGTCAACGACGTCACGAGCCTATCCCTCGAACTCGCCTCCGGAGGCGGGTCGACCCTGTGGGACATCGCCAGCGATTGGGCCAAACCCGAGTTCGTCAGGCCGGTGATGCTGGCGTTCTTCCGGAACGGCGGTCACATCTTCCAGGGCAACGTCACCCCGGTGGACCGGATGATCGAGGCGCAACGCAGCCCCGACGAGCACCGCGATCTGATGGTTCGGGTCGGCGGCTACTCCGCGCGGTTCTGCAGCCTGTCGAAGGCACACCAGGACGAGATCATCGAACGATACCGATACACGGGCCAGCAACAGTAGCGGCGTGCGGCTCCCCTAATCTCGTTCCTGGCCGCTCGCCAGCGGCAGGCGGAGGGTGAAGCTGGTGCCCCGGCCGGGCTCGGCGTGGGCGTCGATCATCCCGCCGTGGGCGCGGAGTATGCGCCGCGCGGTGGGCAGGCCCAGCCCCGTGCCCTCGCGCTTCGTCGAGAAGTAGGGCTCGAAGATCCGGCCCATCTCGTCGGGGGCAATGCCGCACCCGGTGTCGATCACCTCGATGCACGCGCGGGACTCGGCATCGGCGCTGGTCCGGATCATCAGCTCGCCACCGTCGGGCATGGCCTGCTGGGCGTTGACGAAGAGGTTGAGCAGCGCCTGCTTGAACTTGGCCACGTCCACGTTGCACGTCAGCGGCTCGGCGCACAGCGTCGCGCGGACCTGGACCTTCTGGGCGGTCGCCTGCGGGCGGAAGAACACCAGCAGATCATCGACCAGGTCGTTCAGGTCGGCGCGGGTTGGCTGCAACTCCTGTCGGCCGATGTAGCGCAGGAAGTCGTCGAGAATCTCCTGGAGGCGGTCGGCCTCGCCGCGGAGCGTTTCGATCTTGGAGAGGCTTCGTCGGCACAGGTCCGACTCGGCGGCTTCGTCGGCGCCGCGCCAATCCTCGCTCAGCAGTTGGAGGTTGACCTTCAGCGTGGACAAGGGATTACGGATCTCGTGCGCCAGGCCGCCGGTCAGCGTCGCCAGTTCGGCCAGACGATCGGCGGCCTCCGCGTGGGTCCGATGCTGATCGCCTCGCGCCTGTCCCGATCGGCGGGCGCGAACCGCCCACCAAGTCACGAGGATGCCACAGACAAGCCCGATGACAAACGCGATGCCAACCAAATGGTCAGCCTCCGGGCCTGGTGTGCGACGTCGCGTCCGCCGACGAACCGCAGGCCCCAACTAGGCCTGCTTGCGCGAGAGCTTGACACGGCCCTGCTCGTCGATCGCGATGACCTTGACGGACACCTCGTCGCCAAGTTTGACCACGTCGTTCACGTTGCGGACGTACCCGTCGTCCAACTCGCTGATATGGCACAGGCCCTCCTGGCCCGGGAGGACCTCGATGAAGGCTCCGAAGTCTTTGATACTGACGACGCGACCCTTGTACACCTTGCCGACCTTGACCTCCTCGGTAATCAGTTGGATCTGCTCGAGAGCGGCCTCGGCGCCCCTCGCGTCGGTGCAGGCCACCTGGATCGTACCATCGTCTTCGATATTGACCGTCGCGCCGGTCTCCGCCTCTATCGCGCGGATCCCCCGGCCCCCCGGGCCGATCACCTTGCCGATCTTCTCCGGATCGATCTTGATCGTCAGCAGCCGCGGCGCCCATCGGCTGATCTCGGCCCTGGGCTTGCTGATCGTTCCCAGCATCTCGCGGAGGAGCTTCATGCGGGCCTCACGGCCTTGCGCCAGCGCCTCGCGGATGATCTCTTGACTCACCCCGCGGATCTTCAGGTCGAGCTGCACCGCCGTCACCCCGTTCTGCGTACCGGCGACCTTGAAGTCCATGTCACCGCAGTGGTCTTCCTCCCCCGCGATGTCCGTCAGCAGCACGTGCTTCTCGTCGTCATGGAACATCCCGATGCTGATGCCGGCCACCGGATCCTTGATCGGGACCCCCGCGTCCATCATGCACAACGTGCCCCCGCAGACGCTGGCCATGCTGCTCGATCCGTTCGATTCGAGGATGTCGCTGACCACGCGGACGGTGTAGGGGAAGTCCTCTGGCGCCGGAAAAATGGCCTCGAGCGCCTTCTCTGCCAGGGCACCGTGCCCGATGTCGCGCCGGCTCGGACCACGCGGCATCTTGACCTCACCGACGGCGAACGACGGGAAGTTGTAGTGCATGTAGAACTTCTTGCGGTACTCCTCACCCAGGTCGTCGACGGCCTGCTCGTCGCGCGCCGTTCCCAGCGTCGCCGCCACCAGCGCCTGGGTCTCGCCCCGCGAGAAGAGGGCCGACCCGTGGGTCCTCGGCAGGACGCCCACCTCGCAGCTCAGCTCGCGAATCTCCTCCAGCGCCCGGCCGTCCGGCCGCCGGCCTTCGTTGAGGACCAGATGCGTCACGACCTCCTCCTCGACCTTCTCGAGGATGTTGAACACGTCGGCGCGATCGTAGGACAGGTCCTCTGCGTCCTCGGGGCACAGCTCGTCCATGACCCGCTCGCGAAGCGCCTCGCACGCCCGCTGGCGGTCCAGCTTCATGCCCTCCATGGTCTTGCACTTGTAGAGCTCATCCTTGGCCATCGCGTAGACCTTCTCGATCAGCTCGGTGTTCGGCTCGGGCGGCTGCCAGGGCTTCTCCGGAGCGGCCTGGGCGGCCAGTTCGGCGATCATGTCGCAGATCTGCTTGATGTGCTGATGTCCGAAGGCGATCGCCTCGGCCACCTCATCCTCGGGGACCTCCTTGGCCGCCACCTCGAGCATGTTGACGCTCTCGCGATGGCCCGCCACCACCACGTCCAAATCGCTGTTCTTCATCTGGCTGGCGAGCGGATTGACGACGAACTCGCCGTCGACCCGCCCGACTCGGACCGCCGCCGTCGGCTCGGTGAACGGGATCGGTGACAGGACCAGACACGCCGCCGCACCGGTCATCGCCAGGACGTCGGGCTCGTTTTCCAGGTCCGCCGACAGGACAAAAACCTGAATCAACAAGTCGTCGCAGTAGCCTTCGGGAAACAGCGGCCGGACGGGGCGATCGATCATCCGCATCGTGAGCGTCTCTTTGTTCGTCGGGCGACCTTCCCGTTTGATGAACCCTCCCGGGAACTTCCCCGCCGAGTACATCCGCTCGCGATAGTCGACGGTCAGCGGAAAGAAGTCGATGCCCTTGCGGGGCTCCGTCGCCACCACCGCGGCCAGGATCACCGTGTCCCCATAGCGGACCGTCACCGCGCCGTCGGACTGCTTGGCCACCTTGCCCGTTTCGATCGAAAGGAGTCTGCCACCAATGTCCTTCTCAACCTTGAACGATACCATCTCATGCTCCAGTGTTCTTGTGGATACGGATCGGGTGCGTCGACGCGGAGGATCACCGTCGCAGGGTGCGTCGGACTGCATCGAACATGGGAATGCCGGAAAGCGCCGAAGCGTCACCGGACCGGTCAGGGCGACGGGCCGTTCGTCCGGCCCCGGCTGCGGTCATTTCCGCAGCCCCAGCCTGGCGATGACGCGCTGGTACCTTTCCTGATCGGTCCGCGTGAGGTACTTCAACAGAGCCGACCGCTTGCCCACCATCTTCAGCAGGCCCCGGCGTGAAGCGTGGTCCTTCTTGTGCGCCTTGAGGTGTTCGGTCAGCGTCAAGATCCGCTCGGTCAGCAGCGCGATCTGGACCTCGGCCGACCCCGTATCGCCCTCGTGGATAGCGTACTCGCCTACAATTTCCGTCTTCCGTGCAACACTCAGCGACATTACACCCAACCATCCGACCTTGCCGACCGACCTCCGGTCGACCGATCCTCCCAAAGACAATTCTCTGCGACCTGAACCCTATCCAATCCTACCCAATCTTGTCCTATCTCATCCCATGACTCTGCGCTACCATAACCGACCCGGCGCCGCGAATCAATACCCCGCCTGCTGAGCTGAACGCTCGACCGTCACGAAGCCAACAGGTCCTCGACCGACTTGACCAGACGTTCCATTCGGAATGGCTTGTTGAGGTAATCGTCGACCCCCAGACTCCTGGCGTAGACCTCATGACGTTTGCCCGCGTTGCCCGTCACCACGACCACCAGGGGTCGGGTGCCGGCCTTCTTGCCAGGCTTGATCCCGTTGAGGACCAAAAACCCGCTGCGTTTGGGCAGCCCCATGTCCAGCACCACCAGATCCGGATCATGCTGCTGGCAGGCGGTGAGGGCCTGATTGCCGTCCGTGGCCGTGGTGATCGTCGCCCCCGTTTCGGTCAGCGTCGTCTCCATGGCGGTCAGGATGTCCTGGTCGTCATCGACGATCAGGATGGTCTTGCCTTCGAGTGGTCCTGCCACGACTGTCTCCTTAATGCAGAAGCGCCAGACCTCAAAGTCTATCGATCGGTGCGGGTCAGGGCAAGCCCACGGCGCTTCGGCGCGGTGCGAGGCCCCGTCGCAGACCCGTGTCGTTGATCCGGAATCCTGTCATAATGGCACGGCCTGTGAGTTCTGGCCCGTCGCCGCTGCCGATGTGGCAGGGGCTTGCTTGAGCCCAGCGGCGCGGCCGGCTCCCACAACTCACTGTTCAGAAAAAAGTTAGTGCTCACTTGCTCCCGGCGCCCTGCCTGGCACGGTGGTTGCAAGCCCACCTCATGCCTAAAGGGATGGTCCCCGCCAGGGCGCGATTTGGCGGGGAAATTGGAGTTAAATCGTCGTTTACCTGGCCCGAGTCGGAAGCTCGAGGAGGAGTCATCGATGGCGGTGAAGCAGTTGGCCTACAAAGAAGAGGCCCGCAAAGACCTCCTGACTGGCGTTGAGAAACTGGCCCGTGCGGTCAAGAGCACCTTGGGGCCTCGCGGCCGCAACGCGGTGCTGGACAAGGGGTGGGGATCCCCCACTGTCACCAAGGACGGCGTGACCGTGGCCGAGGAGGTCGAACTCGAGAACAAGTACGAGAACATGGGGGCCCAGCTGGTCAAGGAGGCCGCCAGCAAGACCAGTGACGTGGCCGGCGACGGGACGACGACGGCGACGGTGATTGCCGAGGCGATCTTCAAGGAAGGCCTGAGGAACGTAACGGCCGGCGCGGACGCGATGGCCCTATGCCGCGGGATCGAGAAGGCCATCAAGGCCGTCGTCGAGAACATCGGCAAGGTCGCCAAGCCGGTCAAGATCGCCAAGAACGACATCGTCGCGGTGGCCAGCATCTCGGCCAACAACGACCGGTCCATCGGCGAGATCATGTTCAAGGCCTTCGAACGGGTCGGCAAGGACGGCGTGATTACCGTCGAAGAGGGCAAGAGCCTCGAGACCGAGGTCGAGTTCGTCGAGGGCATGCAGTTCGACCGCGGCTACCTGAGCCCGCACTTCATCACCGACCAGGACGCGATGGAGGCCGTGCTCGACAAAGCGTTCGTGCTGATCCACGAGGAGAAGATCAGCTCGGCCCAGAAGCTCGTCCCGATCCTGGAGAAGATCGCCAAGGCCAAGCGCCCGTTGTTGATCATTGCCGAGGACGTCGAGGGGGAGGCGCTGGCCACGCTGGTGGTCAATAAGCTGAAGGGCATTCTGACCTGCGCGGCCGTCAAGGCCCCCGGGTACGGCGATCGCCGCAAGGCCATGATGGAGGATATCGCGATCCTGACCGGCGGCAAGGCCATCTTCAAGGACCTCGGCATCGAGCTGGACAGCATCGGCATCGAGGATCTCGGGCAGGCCAAGCGCGTCCGGATCGACAACGACGACACGACCATCATCGAGGGCGCGGGGCAAACGTCGTCGATTCAGGGGCGGTGCGAGCAAATCCGCCGCGAGATCGAGGTGACGACGTCCGACTACGATCGCGAGAAGCTACAGGAACGGTTGGCCAAGTTGTCGGGAGGCGTAGCGCAGATCAACGTCGGCGCGGCCACCGAGACGGAGCTGAAGGAGCGCAAGGCGCGCATTGAGGACGCGCTGCACACGACCCGGGCTGCCATCGAGGAAGGCATCGTCCCGGGCGGTGGCGTCACGCTTCTGCGTTCGCAGGCGGCATTGGACGGCCTGAAGCTGAAGGGCGACGAGGCCACTGGGGCCGAAATCGTCCGCAAGGCCCTCGCAGAACCCCTCCGTCAGATCGCCGACAACGCCGGCATGGAAGGCAGGGTCGTCGTCAACGAGGTGCTCGAGAACCGCAGCGCGAACTTCGGCCTGAACGCCGAGACGGGCGAGTACGGCGATCTGGTGGCCGACGGCGTGATCGACGCGGCCAAGGTGATCCGGGCCGCCCTGGAAAACGGCAGCAGCGTCGCCCGCCTGCTGCTGAGCACCGACTGCGTCGTGACCGAGAAGCCCAAGGAAGACGAAGGCGGTCCGGGACCGGGCGGCCCCGGAGGCCCCGGCATGGACGACATGGGCGGCATGGGTGGCATGGGTGGTATGGGCGGCATGGGCGGCATGGGGATGTAATGCCCGTCCGCCGCGAAGGGTGAGCGACAATCCAGGCTCGTGCGATTGGGCTTTAGATTACTGGGAGACGACAAAGATGGCGAAGGCAAAGAAGAAGACGCAAATCAAGCCGCTCGATGACCGTGTCCTGGTCGAGCAGTGTGAGGCGGAGGAGCGGACGTCCGGTGGGATCGTGCTGCCTGACACCGCGCAGGAGAAGCCCCAGCGGGGCATCGTTCGCGCGGTCGGCCCGGGCAAGCTGCTGGAAAGCGGCGAGCGGGGTGAGATGTCGATCAAGCTGGGCGACGAGGTCTTCTACGGCAAGTACGCCGGCACCGAGGTCGAGGTGGACGGCGAGACGATGCAGATCATGCGGGAGAACGACATCCTGGCGATCATCGACAAGTAGCCAGACGACAGCCGCCGGCTGGGCCCGTGCGGGTCGGGCGGCCGCCAGGATGCGCGGTCCCGCTCCGATCCGACGGCCGGGCCAGACCGGTGGTGGATCTGGGCATAAGGGGAGTAACGCATGCCAGCCAAACAGATGCTATTCGAACAAGAAGCCCGTCAGGGGGCGCTGGCGGGGCTGGAGCAGCTCGCGGCGGCCGTCAAGGTGACGATGGGGCCGACCGGCCGGAACGTCATCCTCCAGAAATCCTTCGGCCTGCCCAGGGTGACCAAGGATGGCGTGACGGTGAGCAAGGAGATCGAGCTGCCGCACCCGTTCGAGAACATGGGCGCCAAGCTGGTCAACGAAGTGGCCAACAAGACGTCCGACGTAGCCGGCGACGGCACGACGACGGCGGTGGTCCTGGCCGAGGCCATCTATCGCCAGGGGCTCAAGGCCGTGACGGCCGGGGCGAACCCGATGGCCCTGAAGCGGGGCATCGACCTGGCCGTCGAGGCTGCCGTGGCCAGTCTGGCCGATCAGGCCACGCCCGTGAAGGGCAAGGATGACATCGCCAAGGTCGCGACGGTCAGTGCCAACGGCGATGAGGAGGTCGGGCGGATCTTGTCGGACGCTTTCGAGCGCGTCGGCAAGGACGGCGTCATCGAGATCGAGGAAGGCAAGAGCCTCCAGACCGAGTGGGAGCACGTCGAGGGGATGCAGTTCGATAAGGGCTACATCTCGCCGTACTTCTTCACCGAACGGGCCACGCTCGAGGCGATTCTGGAAGATCCCTACATCCTGATCCACGAGAAGAAGATCAGCAACGCTCGCGAGCTGATCCCGCTCCTGGAGAAGATCGTCAGCGTCGGCAAGCCGCTCCTGGTCATTGCCGAGGACGTCGAGGCCGAGGCCCTGGCCGTGCTGGTGATGAACCACCTGCAGGGCGGCCTGCGGGCCTGTGCCGTCAAGGCGCCCGGGTTCGGTGACCGCCGCAAGGCGCTGCTCGGCGACATCGCGACGCTGACGGGCGGCACGGTGATCAGCGAGGATCTGGGCATCAAACTCGAGAACGTCGAGCTGTCGCACCTCGCCCGGGCCAAGCGCGTCATTGTGGACAAGGACAGCACGACCCTCGTCGAGGGGGCCGGCAAGAAGACCGACATCAATCAGCGAATCGAGCAGATCCGCACGCAGATCGAACGGACGACCAGCGACTACGACCGCGAGAAGCTGCAGGAGCGTCTGGCCAAGCTGACGGGCGGCGTGGCCGTCATCAACGTCGGTGGCGCGACCGAGGTCGAGGTCAAGGAGCGCAAGGACCTGGTCGACGACGCGTTCCACACGACGCGGGCCGCCGTCGAGGAAGGCGTCATCCCCGGCGGGGGCGTGGCGTTGCTCAACGCGGCCGAGGCCGTCGAGGCCGTTCGGGCCAAGGCCCGTGGCGACGAAAAGATCGGCGTGGACATCATTGCACGGGCGCTCGAGACGCCCGCCCGGCAGATCGCCGAGAACGCGGGCGAGGACGGCGGTGTCGTGGTCGCCCGGATCCGCAAGAAGGGCGGTCTATTCGGGTTCGACGGTCGGACGGGTGAGATTGTCAACATGGTCAAGGCCGGCATCATCGACGCGGCCAAGGTGACCCGAACGGCCCTGCAGAACGCCGCCAGCATCGCCGGGGTGATGCTGACCACCGAGGTCCTGGTGACCGAGTACAAGGACGACCAGGAAGAGGTGGTCGGTAGCGTCCGCTAGGGCAACCGGGCCCGTCAACCGGTTCAGGTCCGTTGGGCCTCCGCGTTGACGAAAGTGCCCGCGCCAGGTCAGAGACGTCATGGGGCGGACGCCGAGGTCCGCCCCTTTTTTGCCCCGATGGCCGTCGGGGTGCCGATCGAAGGGGGGGATGAGTCGTTAGCTGAGCGATGCCTGTGGCCACGAAGCAAGATTACTACGAGGTGCTGGGGGTCTCCAGGGACGCCCCGGACGAGGACATCAAGCGGGCCTACCGCCAGGCTGCGCTCAAGTGGCACCCGGACCGAAACAAAGACAACCCCGACGCGGAGGCGAGGTTCAAGGAGGCGGCCGAGGCCTACGAGGTCCTTGCCGACCCCGACAAGCGGAGTCGCTACGACCGCTTCGGGCACGCGGGGCTGGACGGGGCGGGCATGCACGATTTCTCCCACATGGACGTGGGCGACATCTTCGGCATGTTCGAGGAAATCTTCGGCGGCGGGATCTTCGGCGGCGGCGGGCGGCGGCGCAGTCGCGGGTACGACCTGGAGGCCGGCGTCGAGATCACACTGAACGAGGCCGCAGACGGGACGGAACGGACGCTGGAGTTCCGCCGCAACGACCTGTGCAGTCATTGTGACGGGACGGGGGCGGAGCCCGGCACCCAGCGGATCCGATGCGCGACCTGTGGGGGGTACGGACAGGTGGAGCGAGCGGGCGGCCTCGGCGGGCTCTTCGGGCGGGTCGTCACGACGTGCCCGCAATGTCGCGGCCGGGGATCGATCCCCCAAACGGCTTGTAAGGAATGCCGGGGGCAGGGACGGCGCCAGGTGCCCAAGTCGGTGACCTTCAAGGTGCCGGCCGGCATTGAAGACGGTCAGGCGATTCGGATCCGCGGCGAGGGCGAGCCGGGCGAGGACGGCATGATGCGGGGCGACCTGCACGTCCATGTCCGCGTCAAGCCCCATCCGTTCTTCGAGCGGCATGGCCGGGACCTGCTCTGTCGGCTGCCGATCAGCTTCACGCAGGCGGCGCTGGGCGCTTCGGTCGAGGTCCCCACGCTTTCGGGCAAGGCCGAGGTCAAGATTCCGCCAGGCACACAGTTCGGCCAGACGTTTCGCCTGGGCGGTCAGGGCATGCCCGACCTGCGAAGCGGGCGCCGAGGAGATGAGCTGGTCCAGGTCATGGTGGAGATCCCCAAGCGGCTGAGCAAGAAGCAGGGCGATCTGCTCAGGGAGTTCGCCGAGACCGAGGACAAGAGCGTCCTGCCCGAGTCCAAGGGGTGGATCGAGAAGCTGGTCGAGTTCTTCGCGGGCGAGGAGGACCAGGAAGAGCCGTAACCGGAAGTACGCCCATGACGGATGAAAGCCAAGCCAAGAAGATCAAGATCGCCACGCCGGACGAGGTGGCCGAGTACGCAACGGAAGGATCCGAAGGAACCCCGGATGGCCCGGCGGATCAGAACGCCGAGCGTATCGAGACCGCCAAGCCGGCGGAGGCCAAACAGGACCGTCCCGAAGCCGAGCCGGAGACCGACCTCCAACGGGCCGAACGCGAGCGGGACGAGTTCAAGGACAAATGGCTTCGGGAAAAGGCCGAGGCGCAGAACCAGGCCCGCCGGCTGCGGGCCGACCGCGACGAAGCGGTTCACCTGGCCAACGTCCACTTCGCCCGGTCGCTGCTGGCGGTTGTGGACGACCTGGAGCGAACGCTGGAGGCCGCCCAGGCAGAAGGCGTCGCCTCCAAGAAGAGAACGAACGCGGCCGCCTTGATCGAGGGCGTCCGTATCGTGTACGACCACCTGCTCAAGGTGCTGGGTGAGCATCACGTCGAACGGATCGAGGCCGTAGGCCAACCGTTCGACCCGACGTGCCACGAGGCCATGACGCAGCAGCCCTCGGCCGATCACCCGAACGGGACGGTGCTGCAGGAGGTCCAGAAAGGGTATCGCCTCAAAGAGCGGGTGCTGCGTCCGGCCAGGGTCATCATCTCGTCCGCGCCGCCGGATGCCGAACCGGCCGGCGAGGTCGACGCCGAGCAGGGGAAAGACGAACGAACCGACGACAAGGGGTAGCTCATGCCAACCTATGAATACGAGTGTGCCGGATGCGGCCATCGGTTTGACGCGTTTCAGTCCATCACCGCCAGACCGTTGAAGAAGTGCCCCGAGTGCGGCGAGCGCGAGCTGCAGCGGCTCATCGGCACCGGGGCGGGCATCATCTTCAAGGGCTCCGGGTTCTACCAGACCGACTACCGAAGCGAAGACTACAAGAAGGCCGCCAAGGCCGAGAAGGAATCCATGTCCGGCGGCGACAAGAAGTCGGACGGCAAGAAGGACGCCAAGAAGAAGGACACCCCCAAGACCGACAAGGCCCCGGCCGAGAAATCCTCCGCCGCTTGAGCGAATGCGACCCGCCTGGGCGATTCGCCAGACCAGGGCATGGAGAGGCTCGCATGCGTCCGTCGCGATGCCCGACTTGCGGAAAGGCGGTTTCGGCCGCCTCGCCTCATGGCTCCAGGGACCTCCCCTTCTGCAGCGAGCGCTGCCGCCTGGTCGACCTGGGCCGCTGGTTCAACGGGCAGTACACCCTCTCCACACCGATCGAGTCGCCCGAGCAGATCGAGGAGCTCCCGGAAAGAGACCAAGAGGATCAAAACGCCGAGAAGAGCGGCGAATGACCGTGGCGCGCTGCCATGTCCACGCGCCTGATGTGGGACCACCGCGATGGACTCGAGACAGCGAATGAAGCGTGCGATGGGCCTGGGCGTGCCGGACCGCGTGCCGGTGATGTGCCAGCTCGCGTTGGGGCACTACTTCCTGCACGCCGGGCTCAGCCCGTTCGAGATCTGGTTCACCAGCGAGGGGTTCGCCGAAGCGCTCGTCCGGCTGCAACGACGCTACCGGTTCGACGGCATCCTGGTGAACCTGCCTGGCCGGCCCGCGGACATCGAGAGCTGCGTCGACCGCACTGATCCCGGCCCGGACGAGGACCTGATCCACTGGCGCAACGGCGGCTCGACCCGCCTGCCCCACGACGACAACGCCCACTACACGCCGCCGGCTGGCCAGCCCGCCGTCCCGGCGTTCGAAGACGTCGATCCGGATCGGCTGTGCTACGTCGAACCGTGGGACGTCACCGGCGTCTGCTACCCCTTCACGTGGGATTTCGAGACCGAGCCCCGGCCCGACGACGACTTCTTCCCGCCCTATTGCCTGGACACCCTCCAGGCCGTCCGGCGGCGCGTGGGCCAGGACGTGTCCGTGCATGGCGAGGTGTTCTCGCCGTTCTCGCAGTGGCTCGAGTTTCTGGGGTACGAAGCCGCGACGATCTCGCTGCTGGACGACCCGCCCAAGGTACACGCCTGCCTCGACCGCCTGACCGCCGGCGCGATCGAGCTGGCCCGACGGCAAGTCCGCTGCGGCGTCGACGCCGTGCTGATATCCTCCGCCTTTGCCGGCGCGGGGTTCATCAGCCGCGACCATTACGCCGAGTTCGTCCTGCCCTACGAACGGCGATTGGCCGAGGCGATCCGAGCGGAGGAAGACGTCTTCTGTTACACGCACACCTGCGGCGCGATCGGCGACCGGCTCGACCTGATGCTCGAGACCGGCACCCAGGGCATCGATACGCTCGACCCGCCGCCGCTGGGCACGGTCGAGCTCGACCAGGCCAAGACGTTCCTGGCGGGCAAGGCCTTCATCAAGGGCAACATCGATCCGGTCAACACGCTGCTGTCCGGCCCGCGCGAGCGCCTCGTCGAGGACGTCCGATGGCGGCTCGAGGTCGGCAAGCCTGGCGGCGGTTACATCCTCAGCTCAGCCTGCTCGGTCGCGCCCCACGTCGAGCCGGACCGGTTGAGCCTGCTGGCCGACCTGGCCGAGCAGTACGGCACGTACCCATGAAGCACAGCGCTCTGGCGATCCTTGACCGGGCCATCCGTCGATGCAGAATGTTGCATAGTCTGTAGACGGCGGGTATCCCATCAACGGCTGGAGAAACGCCATGAGCGCGAAGAAGATCTTGATGATCGTCGGCGACTTCGTGGAAGACTACGAGGTCATGGTTCCCTTTCAGGCCCTGCGGATGGTGGGCCACACGGTCCACGCGGTCTGCCCGGGCAAGCAGTCCGGCCAGACGATTCGCACGGCCATCCACGATTTCGAGGGCGATCAGACCTATACCGAGAAGCCGGGCCACAACTTCACCCTCAACGCCACGTTCGCCGGCGTCCAGGCCGACGACTACAACGCCCTGGTCATCCCGGGCGGACGGGCGCCCGAGTACATCCGTCTGAACGACAACCTGCTGTCGTTGGTCCGGCGTTTCGCCGAGTCGGGCAAGCCGATCGCCGCAATCTGTCACGGCCCGCAGGTGCTGGCGGCGGCGGGGGTGCTGGCGGGTCGGTCCTGCTCGGCGTATCCGGCCGTCGCGCCGGACGTCAAGACGGCGGGCGGACAGTACCAGGATGTCCCGCTCGACCAGGCCCACGTCGACGGCAACCTGGTGACCGCGCCGGCCTGGCCCGCGCATCCCGATTGGCTGGCCAAGTTCCTGGCCCTACTGGGCACCCGCATCGAGCCCTGATCGAACCGCCTCGACGCGGCGGTCCTTCGGGCGAATCGATCGGTCCCCACGAGGATGGGAGGCGCGCCAATGCGACCCCTGGCGTTCGCAAGACACCGCCTGCTGTGCGGTTCGCTGGCGTTGTGCGCGTGCGCGGTCATGCCCGACGGCGCCCGGGCTGCGTCGGACGACACGACGGGCCGGCCCGCGGGGCAGGGGGTTCGGTTCGGCATGACGGCCGATCCGCACCTGATGGGCCGGAACTCCCCCGACAACGAGGCCAAGTTCCAGCGCTTCGTCGAGGCCATGATCCAGTGGAAACCCGACTTCGCCATCGATCTGGGAGACTTCGCCTGCCAGGTCGGCGATCGCGGCGGCGTGAGCACGCCCCAGCTGCATGACGGTCAGTTGCGGGGGCTGATCCACCATGTCGCCGTCTTCGCTCGTGTGCCGTGTCCCCGCTACAACGTCCTGGGCAACCACGACGTTGGTTGGCTCCGCGGCGGGGACGAGCGGATCAAGCCCGAGGACCTGTACGTCCGCCCGCACGGCGGCGAGGACATCACCAAGGCGGAGTTCATCGCCCGGACGGGCATCCCGCACCGCCACTATGCGTTCGACGTCAAGGGCGTCCACTTCATCGTCCTGGACGGCAACAACCCGCGCGACGCGAGCTGTCCTGAGCCCGGCCACGATGGCGTGGCCGGCGGGTATCACCTCGACGCAGCCCAGAAGGCCTGGCTGAAGAAGGATCTGGCCGCCCACCGCAACCAGCTCAAGGTCGTGTTCAGCCATCAAGAGCTGCACCACACGCCCAAGGTCGGCTCGCGCGAGGGCGGCGACGTGCCGTTCCCGCCGGTCGGCAAGGAGGGCTCGTACATCGACAACGGCTGGCAGATCCGTGAGATGTTTCGGGCCGACGGCAAGGTGCTCGTCTGCTTCGCCGGCCACAAACATCGCAACCGTTGGACCATCCACGGCGGCGTGAACTACATCACGCTGGCGGCGACGCACTGGCACGGCAGCTTCGCCAAGGTCACGATCTCAGACACACTGAAGATCGACGGGTTCGGCCGGCAGCGGAGTTACGTCATCCCAGTCCGCCAGCAGTCCGGGAGGGGCAGAGCGCATGGCAAATAGCAGGATCGCAGCCGCATCGATCACAGTCGCGGGGGTGCGTGACAGATTAGGCGGGCTATCGGAGGGGTGCCCCATCCTTCACGCTCCTCGCGGAACGCGAGGGGGAGTCAAGGGTGGGGGACGGAATCGGCGGGGAAGAGACGGTTCGCGCGCCATTCCTTCCCCCACCCTTTCCGAGGGCCCGCGTTCCGCGGCCCCTCGAAAAGGATGGGGCACCGCCCCGCCTAGATTGTTACGCGCCCCAGTCGCGGTGCTTATTGGCGTCGCTTCGACGTGCTGGGCGGCGGACAACGACTGGCCCGTGTGGCGTCACGATCCGGCACTCACCGGTCGGAGCCGTCTCAAGGGCGGGTTCGCCAAGGCGCCGGTCGTCTCGTGGCGGTATCCGCTCACGGGGATGTGCGGTCTGTTGGTGATCGACCGCGGCAAGCCGGGTCAGCGCGTCACCACACAATCCCGCGACCCGATCGGCAAAGGCTACATCGCGAAATGCGGGCCAAAGTGGGGGATGAAGCCGTTCGTCTACACGCTCCGCAACGGCAAGACGCTCGAGCTGAGCGAGGCGGCCGACCGCCGCGTCGGCCGGATCCACCCCGACCTGCCCGAACCGCAAGAGATCACGTACCAAGGGAAACACGACAAGAAGCGAGGCAGGCTGCGCGTGTGGGACTCACCGGACGGAAAGCCCCGCCAGGTCTGGTCAACGTCCGGCGGCCAGGCTGCCTGGGAGCGGTGGAACCTCTGCTTCGGCGACGTCGACGGCGATGGCACGGAGGACATCTTCGTCGCCGGGCACGGCGGCGTGATGGTCTACGACGCGCGGACGGGCAAGCTGAAGTGCGAATGCGTCTACGGCCACCGCAGTCGCGGTTTCATCGGCGTGGCCGACATCGACCACGACGGCGCGGACGAGTTCCTCGACGTCGGGCTGTTCCAGATCGCCGTGGAGGTCTGCGATTACCGAGACGGCAAGCTCCAAGTGCTGTGGGGCGACAAGATCGAGCTGAACATCCGCGCGCACCCCAGGATGATCAATACGCCCTTCGACGCCCTGGTCGACCTCGACGGCGACGGCAAGGTCGAGGTCGTCTACAACCTCTACAACGACAAGGGCGACGACCAGTGGCACCTGGTGATCCGCGACGCGCTGACGGGCACCGTGCGGTGGGACGTCGCACGCGTGTTCCTGAACGATTCGGTCGACCTCGACGGCGACGGCGTGCGGGAGCTGGTGGGCATTCACACGCAGGGACGCTTCTGCCAGGGATTCGGCCGGGCCTTCATCGCACACCTGGCGCCCGGCGGCCTGAAGACCCTATGGCAACAGCCGGCCGCCCGTTGGCCACTTCGACCCGTGCTCAAGATGCCGCGCGACCGCAGCACGTTTCGATCGGCCGGCGGAGCGGTCCAGGTCTGTTGCGGGGATTTCGACGGACAACGGGGGTTGATCTTCAGCGTCCAGCCCGGCGGCGTCGGGACGCCTGAGACGTTCGGCGTGGTGGTGCGGGACGGCAACGGCGAGTTCCGGACGGGCTGGTCGGTCGAAGCGCCGGCCGCAGCGTCGACTCAGGTCCGTGCGATCGCCGACGGCGACGGCGACAGGACAGACGAGGTCCTGCTCGAATGGCGGTCGAACGGGCGCGGCAAGGCCGTCGCCAGCGCCGACGGCGGCCGCGTGAAGATCGTCTCGGTCCAGCCACTGATGCCTCGCCCGACCCAGCCCATCGCCGCGGACATACATGGACGGGGCAAACTGACGGTCCTGGCGGTTTCGGCGGTCGACGAGGTCGTCGCCATCGCCCCGCCCACCGCGCGGCAGGGCAAACCGCGCGAGCGGTGGCGGCGTCCCGGCCGAGGACACGGCCCCTGGCTGGACGCGGCGAACTGTCTGTCCGCGGCCGACCTGACGGGCGATGGCACGTGCGAGGTCGTCGTGGCGGGCCAGGCCCCGTCCGGCAAGGCCCGCGTGACGGCCGTCGACGGCCAGGGCAAGACGGTCTGGCACGTCGACTACGACGACATCCACGGGCAGCGCTACATCTTCCGCATGGGCGGGCTGACGCACCTATGGGTCGCCCACCTGACCGATCCGAAGCGGTGCGACGTCTACGTGTCGGTCATGCGGAGCATCATGCACAGCGACATCGCCTACGCCCTCCGCGGCACGGACGGCCACCGGTTGTGGAAGCAGACCCAAGCCGGCAACACGGGCTACGGCGGGAGCGGTCTGGCCTTCGCGGACAGCGACGGCGATGGACTGGACGAGATCTTCTGCGGATACCCGGACTGCTACTGGCGGGCGGACGGCCGGACCGGCAAGGTGATCCGCTTCACCAACCCCGGCAAGGTGTTCCCCAACTGGGCCGCTTACGCCGTCCCCATCGTCGCCGACGTCAATGGCGACGGGACGCTCGAGGTGTTCCATCCGTCGCAGTACGTCTGGGGGCTGCTGACGCTGGACGGCAAGAAGGTGTGGAACCTGCCCGGCGGCGACGTGCCCCGGGCCGGCGTGCTTCCGGGCCTGGGCGACGTTTGCGGCGACGGCAAGTTGGCGATCGGCGCGCCGTTCCCCGACGGGTTCCGCTGTTACCGGGCCGCCACCGGCCAACACCTGTGGACCGTCAAGATCCCCCCCGGGCCGTACACGGGTGCGGTCTCGGCTGACCTGGACGGTGACGGCCGGGACGAGTTCCTCTTCGCGGCGGGCAAACGGTTGGTCGCCGTCGAGGCGGCCGCCGACGCGGGACGGATCCTGTGGCAGGTCGAACTGACCGGCAGCGTAGGCGGGCCCTGCTTCGCCGACCTTGACGGCGATGGGCTCGGTGAGATCGTCGTGATCTGCAGCGACGGGGACGTCTGCTGCTTGGATGATGGGGGGTAGGGGTTAGGGTCTGGGGTTCAGGGGGGCCGATTTCTGGCGATGGCGTGGTGATGTGACCGATGGACGGCTATAATCAAGGTGTGGCTCCTATACGGTGAGTTCAAGGTTGGTTGCGCGGGCGCGGGAGATAGGGAGGAAACCCCAATGAGGATGGGTGCGAGACTGACGCGCAGGGTGTCTTGGAGGACCAATCCCGACCGCCCGGGCTGGGCACGTCTGTCCCTGGCGGCCATGGCGTGCTTGTGCGTCGCGCAGGTTTGCCACGCCGCGTCGTACGTCCAAACGGAGGTCGCCGTTCCGGGCACGGGCTGCGGCTGACAGTCCGGCCAGCTTGGCGTCCGGTCGGGCGCAACGGACGGTTACGATACTTCCTATGACTACACGATCGGGGCGGGAAGCACGACCCGGGGGTTCGGTGCCGTGTATCACGAGAACGGCGCCAGTTGGTCGGGCCCGACAGGCTTCTACTATCGCGACCACCGGTCCACCCCGGCGGCGGGGCAGAGCAAGACGTGGACGATGTACGTGTGGGCGCCGACGAGCTACGAAGACGATCAGATGGAGCTGGCCATCGTCGGTCGGTTCGGCGACGAGGCGACGTTCACGCTCCGCCTCGACGCGGTGCCGGCGGGCGTGACCGGCGCGCCGGCCGTCGGGTCTACCTGGGACATCCCCGCGCGAGGGACCTTCGAGCTCGAGCTGCCGACCCACAAGACCGAGGATGGCAAGACGGGGTACCAGTTCACGGTTACCGCCACGATGGCGGCCGACGACGGCCCGAACGGCGTGTGTCTCCCGTCGGCGGCACCCCTGTTGCTGACGCTGGCGGCCGGCGTGTGGGTGTTGTCCAGGCCCCGGGCCCGGCGCTGATCGGCCGACGCCATCGGGACGGGGGTCTACTTGAGTGTTGCCAAGATCGCGCCGAGGCGCTTGCGTGCCGCCTCGGCGTGTTCATTTCCGGTGCCAGGCGCGATCGCCGCAGCCTCGGTCGGGTCCGCCTTCATGTCGTAGAGCTTCCCGGTAGCGTATAGCTTCCAGCGAACGGTCCGCACCCAGCGAGCCTTGCCGAGCTGGCAGTAGATCCACTCGCGGGGGGCGCCCTGCCGCCCGCGAAGCTGCGGCGCGAAGCTTCGACCATCGATCGCAGCGCCCTTCGATAGGTCCGCGCCGGCGAGTTCGGCGAACGTCGGCATCATGTCGCTGAAGTCGACCAGATCCTCGCAGACGCGCCCGCCCGGCGCCGTGCCCTTCCAGTTGGCGATCAGCGGCACGTGCGTGCCGGCCTCGGTCATCTTGCCCTTGCCCCCCTGGATCCGAGCGGCGCCGACCTTCGACGTGATCTGGCGCGGCGTGCCGTTGTCGCCCGTGAACAGGATCAGTGTGTTCTCGCGCAGGCCGAGGCGATCCAGCGCGGCGACCAGCTTGCCCACGAGCTTGTCCATGTAGGCGACCATCGCGGCGTAATTGGCCCCGCCGCCCCGCCGCTTTTTCCCTTCGCGTCCGGCGCGCTTGGTGTCTGGCGTCGGCAGAAACGGCCCGTGGGTCAGCGTCATGGGATAGTAGGCCAGAAACGGCCTGGATCGGTTGCGCGTCATGAAGTCGATCAAGGAGTCGCAGAAGACGTCCGGTCCGTACCTGTCGCGGACGTCTTGCCGCGGTTTGCCGTCCTGCCAGATCGCGGGGCTCCAATAGCGATGCGTCTTCTTACCCTTGTACCGCCACATCCAGCAGCAATAGTCGTCGAACCCGCACTGCCGGACGTGATCGGGCCGCTCCTCGAAGTGACAGAGCTGCCACTTGCCCGCGAGCGCCGTGGCATAGCCGGCCGCCTTCAACACGTGACCGAACGTCCGCTCGCGGGGATCGAGGAACTGCTTGTCCGCAGGCCGGGCGTTGATCATCGTCGGCCAGCCGGTCCGAAACGGGTACCGCCCGGTCATGACCTGGACGCGCGAGGGCGAACAGAGCGGCGTGCTGTGACCGTGTGCGAATCGGATGCCCGTCCGGGCCAGCGCGTCAAGGTGCGGGGTCTTGTAGCTGGTCCCGCCATAGCAGCCGAGACATTCGGCCCCCAGGTCGTCGGCCATGATGAACAGGATGTTGGGGCGGCTGCCCCGCTTGCTGGCGGCCTGTTCGCCGAGCACGTCGGGGGCAACGGTGGCGGCCAATCCCGCGCCAAACGCCTGCAAGAAGCCGCGGCGACCCAGATCGCCGCCGGAATCGCTGCGCGGTAGGTTGTCGATCGTCATGATGTGTCACCTATTGTCGGAATATGTCTGGTGATTGCCGTCGGGGACCGTGCCCATAAGATAGTCGGACGCGTCGCAAGTGCAACCGGGCGCCCTGTGTTGGGAGGACTAAAGACCATGCTTCGCAAGACGGGCTATGTTGTTGCCGCCGGCATGATGCTGATCGGATCGTCTCCGGTGGGAGGGGCGGATGACTCGTGGTATCAGTCGCTCGAGACCAAGGCGCGGATCCTCGAGGCCCAGGTCCGCAAGTGGCATTGGATCGACGGGTTGTATCCGTCTCAGGTCGAGGTCCCGCCGGACGGCGGCACGCCCGACCACTCGACCCACGGGACGTCCAACGTGATGCACACGGTCTGCTGGACGGCCAACCACTTGGCCGGCGAGTCTTACCGTTACGCGTTCATCAAGAAGACCGGCACGCCCGACGAGATCAAGGCCGTCCGCGGCCACGTCAACGCCATCTTCGAGGGCGTGCATCGCTGTCAGAAGGTCACCGGCATCCGCGGGTTTCAGGCCCGGGGCTACCTCTACGGCCACGGCCCAACGGCCGAGGAACGGGCCAACGAGGCGTTCGCCGACTACTGGTACCAGGGCGCCGGCGAATACAAGGACCTCCGCTGGCGGGGCGCGCCCAGCCACCACAACTACAGCGACGCGATCCACGGTTTGGGGGTCTACTACCGCATGGCGGCCGAGGGCGAGCACAAGAAGCAATGTCGCCAAGCGATCGACGATCTGGTCAGCATCTGGGCCGACAACGACCTGAGGATCCCCGTCAAGGACAAGGGCCCCGGCCGGCACGGGTACACCATGCTGCTGTTCAACGACGGCAAGACCCCGACGATGCCCGTCATCATGGCCGCCGCCGGCCTGAAGGTCGCCCACCACGCTACGGGCAAGGACAAGTTCGCCAAGCAGTACGACAAGATCGTCACGCAGTTCGGGTTCCGCAACCGGACCAAGTTCCGGCGGTTCAGCCGCCTCGACACCGACGACGCCGAGCACGTCTTCGGCCACCTGGACAACCTGCTGAACATAGAGAAGGACCCCAAGCTGCTGCGGTTCTACCGGGCCGTGCTCGACGCGCTGTGGGCGTCGCACAAGGGCAGCAAGTGCCCGCTGTTCAACTACATCTACGTATCGCTGACGCCCGACGCCGCCGACCGGGCCAAGGCGTTGGGCGACGCGTTGTGGACGCTCCAGAGCCACCCCACACACATGTTCTTCCAGCCGCGAATGAACAGCCTGCGGGACGACATCGCCAAGAAGGGCCGGTTCTCGGTCGAGCCCATGCCCGTCTTCGAAGCCGCCTGGGACAACGAGTACATGTGGAAGGGCCACCTCTATCAGCTCGACGGTTGGCTCAGCCGGATCGTCATCGCCCTCGACGTGGCCCGGGACGACCCGAAGGTGATCTATGCAGCCGACCAGAGCGAGGACATCTACCTGTCCGGGGACGGGGCGCAGACGTGGCGATGGATCGGCAAGAGCCCGGCGGGCGGGCTGTTCAAGATCGTCTGCGGGCACAAGCGGCGGATCGTCTTTGCCGCTACGCGATCCGCTGCGTTCCGGAGCATCACCGGCGGATCGAACTGGGCGAGGCTGCCCCTGCCGGCCGGCTGCGGCGAGCTGACGGATTTGCAGATCGATGAAACCAACCCGAACCGGCTGTACGCGGTGACGACCAAGGGCGTGTACCACAGCCTGGACTTCGGCGAGAAATGGACCGGCGAGCGCTGGACGTGCCTGACGCCCCTCGTCCCGCCCGCCGGGCGCGTCCGGCTGAACCTGGGGCAGGGCAAGCCCTGCATGGTCTACGGCTTCTTCGACGACGAGCTCCGCAGCATGCCCCTGGACGGCTCCGGTGCGTGGAGCCCGCCCACCCAACTCGGCTATCGGGGCTATCTCAACGTCTACCCGTGGCTGCTGATCGAGCCGGGGGAGCCGAAGCACGTCACCTGCGGGTTTCGGCTGGATTTCCGCAACATCGACGTAGATATCTTTCGCGGCAACATCGTCGGCTCGATCTTGTCCAAGAGCACCGACAGCGGGCTGACGTGGACCTACAGTCGCAAGTCCGTGATGAAGCGATTGAGGGAGAAGGGCGCGCCCGCCACGATTCTCAAGGCGCTCGGCGATCTGGTGCCCCACTTCCTCGAGAGGATCGCCCACGATCCGAGGGACCCGCAGACGATCTACGCCGCCGGCGGCAAGGGCGTCTACCGCAAGCAGCCCGATCGCCGATCGTGGCGCAAGATCACGGACGGTCTGGACATCCCCAAGGTCGACGCCCTGTTCGTGCCGCGCTCGGGCGACCGGATCTACGCCGGCACGCCGGCCGGCCTGTACAGCCTGAAACGAGGCGAGACCCGCTGGCGGTACGCCAACCTGCGTCTGCAGTTCGCCAAGAACACGCGACGCGATCTGGGCGGGGCCGCTTATCTGGACGCCTACTGGCGCGGTCGCTACTTCGGCTTCGTCACCGACGAGCAGGCCACCCAGAACCCCAGGGCGTGGAACATCCCGGAGAAATACCGTGACCGGGTTCCCCAGCAATGAGGCCTCCACAGCGACGGCTCGAGCTAGAGACACGAGGCGTTGGGCATTGGGTTGATCGGTCGGTTGGCCAGAGACGCCTACGGGTATGCGGCCTCGAAGATCGTGGTGGTTCCCCTCGCCGGCGCTTCGGGAGTGACGTTTGCAGCGTCGTCGTATAGATACGAGAGGTCTTCGCCATCATAGGACTTGATGCGAAAGCCCTTTTCCCCCTCCAGCGGCGCCGCGTCCCCCAGCTCCGATTCCGGGATGAGCTCGCCGTGGATGTCGAAGGCGATCGTCGCGATGGGCTCGAAGGGACTGGCGTGGTTGTACCGAACGACCACGGCCGTCCGACCGTCCTCGAGCACCAGCCTGGCGCCGATCGGAAACGGCTGGATCAACCGGGTAAACACCTTCATCAGCTCCGGATCGTAGAACCGCCGGTAGGGACCCACCGACATCTCCCAGAGCGCTCGGACGGACGATCTGGCCTCTCTGTAGACGCGGTCGGCCGTAGCGGACGCGTAGGCGTCGGCAATCCGGATGACCCGGGCCAGGACGTGAATCTTGTCCCCCGTCAGGCCACTTGGGTAGCCGGTTCCATCCATGTTCTCGTGATGATACCTCACGACGGTCTTGGCCACGGGGGAGATGTCGTCGGGAAGCATGTCGGACCCGTCGACGGGGTGGTTCCAGATCCGCTGCCACTCTTCTGCGGTCGGTTGCCGCTTCGCCTGGTACAGGTGTTCCAGGCTGATCATCCCCAGGTCCATGAACGCCGCCCCCACACCCAGCGGCGCCAGGTCCATGGCCACGCTGGTCTGCAGGTCGCGGGCCTTGCTCTGCCGTTGGCGCTCGCCGGCGATGTAGGGACGCGCGGCGGCGCCGAGCACCAGGCTCAGGTAGAACGTGCTGCCCGTGTGTTCCGCCAGGTACCCCTCGCCCCCCACCGTGCGGGCCAGTAGGGCCGCTGAGACCGGGTTGCCCGACAAGTAGTGCATGACCTGCTTGACGGCCGCACGAACTGCGCGGAAGTCCACCCTCGCCATGGACGCTCGGCTGGAGATCTGCTCGCTGACCGTCGACACCGCCCCGGCGATCTTCTGCTTGACCGTCTCGGCCACCTCCCGATCATGCGTGTCGTTCTCGAACTCGATGATCTCGTCGAGAACCGGGTCCTTCACCCGAATGGTCAGATCGGGGAACCGCCGATGGAGAGCCGCGATGTCCGTGTCGGTCAGCACCTTGCCAGCAGGCAGCATGACACGGTCGCGCCAGAGGATGTCCTCAAACAGGTCCATCCCGGGCTGAAGCTCGTCACACCGGATGACTAATGGCACAAACCGGTCCTCCTAGCAAGGTCGCGGCACCTACGTCATCCATATCGGTATGGGCGGCTAGGCACTTGATGCCCATCGGGAGGAGCCGTCGTGCCGCAGCACCCCCAGAATGTCGACACGGGCGCGTTGACGGTACAGTCCAGCTTTCTTGGCTCCCGCTACATGGGCAACCGGCTGACCGATCCCCGCTTGGCCGGACAGGGCGGTCCGATAAGCCCACAAGACATGACGGGCACGGTGGCCCCACCCCTAGCTCGTGGCCACGCGCGCCCTGCTATCTCCCAGTGCCAGCCGCGGGCGTGGCGACAGGCGTCGTCATGTCATAGTCGAGCGTGAACTGGTGTTTCGATGCGTCCTTGACGACTTTCGTGCCCTTGCACAACGCTCGTTTCGTGACGCTGTACGTCATGACGCGGATCTGGTTGGCCTTCGGCATGAACCGGTAGACGCGGAAGTATCCCTCGCGGTAGTCCGACATGCAGGCATGCACGACGTTGCCGTGCTCGCCCTTCAACTTCATATACATCGCCTGCGAGCGGCTCTGGTCGCCGCTCAGGATCAAAAAGACGTTCGCGTGCTTGCTGAAGCACTTCGCCCAGAGTTGCGCGGGTGGATTGCCGGCCTTCCCGTGACACTTGTGCCAGCGCATCACGCCCTTCGGATCGTCATACCAGCCCCGCGACGTCTTCGGGCGCTCCAGCGGGCCGAGGAACATGTGCGTCGTGATGATCGCGCGGCGAGCCGCCTGGGCCTTCAGCACGCCATCGGCCCATGCAAGCACGTCGTCGGGGGCGTTGCACTCCAGATGCAGGACGACGAACCTCAATCCCTCGGCCTCGAAGACCTGATAGCTGTTGGCGTTGTCCTTGATCTGCCCGCCGTACCACCTGCAATCCTTGAAGTGGTCGGCCGGGAACATGGCCGAGAAGAGCGACGCATCGCCGGTCGTCGTCTTCATGTCGTGGTTGCCGACCGACAGCCCGTAGGGCACCCGCCCGTCGAGCTTGGCCATCGCGCGGACGGCCGCCGCCCACTGCCTGGGCACGTTCCGATCGACGATGTCCCCCACGTGCGAGACGAACACGATCCGCTGCGCCTCGAGGTTGTCCACGATCCACTGCGTTTCCGCGTAGAAGACCGCCGGCGTCCGAGCCGAGTACGCCTGCGTGTCCGGCAACGCCACGACCGAGAACGTCCCCGCCGGCGCCGGCGGGATCTCCTGCCCGCACGCCACGCCGACCCAGAGCCCCAGAACGCCCAACACCACACCGGGCAACATCGCCCGCGTCCTCGCCTTGCTATGCATCATGTCCGCACCTTACGATTTCCCTCGGCTGGCCAATCACACACCATTAGGTTGTATACCGGCTCCGGCGCAGGTCGTCCACCCGCCATGCTCAGGTAAGCCGAGCCCATTCCTGACGGAGGTCCTTCGATGGACTACGACTTGGAGCGATACGACCGTTTCGGCTGGGACTACGAACACCACGTCCCGACCGACGACCGCGAGCGGACCTGGTACGAACGGTTCGCCCGGCGAACGGGAGGGCCCGTGCTCGACCTGGCCTGTGGAACGGGGCGGCTGTTGGGCCCCATCGCCTCAGCCGGCTTCGAGGTGGTCGGCGTGGACCTGTCGCAGACCATGCTCGACCTCGCCCGGCAGCGGATCGCCGAGCTGCCCACCGCCGTCCGACAGCGGATTCAGCTGCTCCGCCAGGACATGAGCCGTTTCCGGCTGGTTCGGCGCTTCGGGCTGGCCTACATCGCCGACAACTCGTTCCGCGAACTCAAGACCCGATCGCAGCACCTGTCCTGTCTGAGATGCGTCTACGACCACCTCCGGCCCGACGGAACGTTCCTGATGACCGAACGGCGATTCGATCCCGCGTCGTTCGTGGACGGCAGGAAGGCGTTTCCCGGGTCCGAACCGATCCAGAACCCCGCTACCAGCGAACAGGTGAGCCGTCGTATCGAGATCGAGCTTTCCGAGGATGGCAAGTGGATCCGCGGCGTCATGGTCTACAAGACCGTCCACATGGACGGCCGCGAGACCACCCATCCTTGCCCTTTCGAATCCCCCGTCCTGCTAACAGACGACTACCTCGCCCTGTTCGGCGAGGTGGGCTTCTCGGCCAACGTCTTCGCCGGCTACGAAGAGCGTCCCGATGATGGCGAACACCCGACGCTCTGCTTCGTCTGCAGCAAGGCACAAGGATGAAGACGCGCGGTCGATGGGTGCAGACGCCCCTCTCCTACTTCTCCTTCGGCACCGCGGTGACGTTGGCGGATCTGGCCTCGCGGTCGGGCAGTTTGGGGAACGGGTTGTGCGGCTCGGCCTGGTACCAGTAGGCCACGCTGCACCAGTCGTCCGCCCGCTCACACAAGCCCTTCTTCCAGCCGATCTGCTGGATCGTCACCTTCAGGCTCTTGCGATAGCGGACCGGGTCCTTGACGTGCCAGCGGTACATGCCCACCAACCCGTCCGGGTACTCCTTTGATTTGTGATAGTGGTAGAGCGGGCATCCGTGGTACTGTGTCTGGTACAGGCCCATCCCGTACCCGGTGCACAGATAGTCCTCCGTGCCCGTGCCGCAGATCGTCGGATAGTCGGTGTCGCCGTCCATGTAGAACTTGATCTCGCCCTCGCCCCACCAGTTGCCCTCCAGCGGTCGGATGCCAATGACCGTGCCGACGTACATCCCCGGCCCGCTGACGTTGTCGACGATCACGTAGTCTGTCAGCTTCGTGGTGGGGTTCTGCCTGCGGAACTGTGCGTGGAAACGGCCGACGCTGCCCGGCAGCCCCTTCCGCAACTCGTAGTCGATCTGGAAGAAGATGGCGCCCAGCTTCTCACCCGTGTCGTTCTCGATCGTGACCTTCGCGTGCGTGCTGAAGGGCATCGCAAAGAAGCAATTGAACCCGCGGGCGCGCGGCATCGTCGTCCAGGCCGAGTTCAGCTCGACCGCGTGCCCGTGCGCCAGGCCGAAGAAATCCCCCACCGGCACCTCGACCGACGGCGTCGTCTCCCCGTCCCAGTACATCCGTAGGATCAAGTTGCGCAACGTCTTGGGCGCTCGTGACGAGACCGTCATCCAGATGTGCTGGATCACGCCGCACCCGTCGACATCCATCAGCGTGACCGTATCGCCCGCGGCGATGTTGCGGATGCAGGGCGATCCCTTTCGACCGTCGCGGGCCTTGCCGCCCGCGCCGGGCTCGCCCTTCTTGTTCTCCCAGCTGATCGAACGACTGACGGCGTCGGTCAGGACCGGTAGCCCTCCGGGACACGTCGCCATCTGCGCGTTCGGCGTCTCGCACCCCACGCCACCCAGCACCACACCCGCCAAGACCGTTGCTACGCTCAGCGTCCGCCACATGTCGATCCTCCTACCGGGTCCTCCCGGTGCTTGCGTCGTCATCCGCGAACCGCCCGATCGGTTCAGGGCAGCCGGATGAACTTCTGCACGCGCTTGCCCGTTACGTCGCCGAGATAGACGTTCCCCTTGCTGTCCACGCCGATGCCATGGACGATGTTGACCTCGCCGGGCTTTTCCTTGCCCTCGACGCCCAGCGGCACCGTCCAGAGCTGCTGCACCTTGCCGTCCGTGTCGAACCGCATGAACAGCTGGTCCTTGGGCGGCCCGCCGAACCCGCCCTTCTCGGGCCAGCGCATCGGCGACGAGCCGCAGATCCAGATCTCGTTCTTGGGCGTGATGTGAATACCCCACGGCACCATGATGTTCCGCCAATCACCTAGGAACTTGCCGGCCTGGTTGAAGACTTGGACGCGGGCACTGTTGCGGTCGCAGACGTACAGCCGGCCTTGCGCATCCATCTCGATCGCGTGGGCAATGCTGAACTCGCCCGGACCGGTGCCCGGCTTGCCCCCCGCCTTGCCCCAGTCCTTGACGAACTTGCCCTTCGCGTCGAAGTGCACGACGCGGTTGTTGCCGTATCCATCGCTGACGAAGATGTCGCCGGACGGGGCCACCGCGATGTCCGTGGGCAGGTAGAAATGCGTCTGGTCACAGCCGGACTCCCCCTCCGTGCCCAGCGTCAGCAGCAGCTTGCCCTCAGGCGTGAACTTCCGCACCGTGTGCGTCTCGAGGTCGGGCACCCAGACGTTCCCCTTGGGGTCGATGTGGATGAAGTGCGCGGACTTCAGGACGTCCTGTCCCCACCCGCGGACGTACCGCCCGCTGGCGTCGTAGACCTGAACCGGCGGATTGCCCCGCGTGTAGATGTACACCTGGTCGCGGGCGTCCACGGTTACGCCCGTCATGGCCCCCCACGTCACGTTGTCGGGTCGCTGAGGCCAGCTCGGATCGACTTTGTAGCCGACCGCCATGTCGATCCGCGGGTACTTCAGCTCCTCGGCCGCCAGCGCCGCAGCGCCGCACCCGACCACAACGCAGAACCCCGCAATCCCCATCAGGCCGCCACCTCTGCGCAACAGAGGCCTTCTCTGCTCCTTCATCATCTCATCTCCTCGCGATTCGACTGACCCAAGACGTTCAGACGGCTATTGTGGCGAAGTCCCCTCGTCGGGCAACCCCTCGAGCGGCGGTCTGAGGGGTGCCCCATCCTTCACTCTCCTTCGCGGAACGCGAGGGGGAGGGAAGGGTGGGGGACGGAACGCTGCGAGACCCGGTTCGCACTTCATTCTGTCCCCCACCCTTTTCGAGGACCCGCGTCCCGCGGCCACTCGAAAAGGATGGGGCACCCCCTCGAGCAGCGCACCGATCACGGGACCTGCTCGAAACGGATGATCGTGACGAACGGATGGTCGGGCCACAGACGCTCGCGCCGGTAGCCGGTGTCCCACGGCTCGTCCGGCGTGCAAAAGTCCACCTGGTTTCTCGGGTAGAAGGGCGGAACGCCCTGGATCAGCGTGAACGACTCGCCGACGACCACGTCCCGACGGAACCGACTCCAGGGCATCTCGGGCGAATAGCGCGCGGCGTTCTCGTCGGCCATGTCCTTCTCCACGCCCACCATCGCGCCGGTCTCCGAAAGCACCACGCCCCCGGCCGTCTCGAACCCCTGCGGCAGGTGCCAGCAACCGATCAGGTAGCCCGGGTGCATGACGATCTTGCCCGCCCTTGCGGCCAGATCCGCGTTGATGGCGGCTTGCGCCGGGCGATAGGGCGAGATGTGCGGTCGGATCACCGCCAGATCCGTCCAGACGAACAGCCCGGTCAGCGCCGCGGACGCCGCCAGTGCAGGGAAATGTCCCCACAACAGCCCGCCCTGCGTTCGGGGCTCCCGAGAGAACGGCAGCATCAGACTGCCCACCGCCCAGGCCGCCGCCAGCGGGATGACGGCGACGATGAAGCGCGGTTCGTAGAAGACGTCCAGGGCGTCGTGCACGACGGCCGGGACCACCAGCAGCCACACGACCGCCAATCCCAACCAGCTATGAAGCGCCCGGCCGCGAACCGCCGTGATCAGCGTCGGCACGATCAGGATCGCCCCGCCTACCGCCTGCCGCCACCCGGCCGGGATCGGCAGTTGTATCCACCCCGGGATACCCACGTCGGGGGGACAGACCATCTCCGAGACGCCTGCGCCCAGCCGTTCGATCGCCATCATCACGTTCGGCCCGAACGTCTGCCCGTCCCCGAACATCTGGCTGGCGACGTTGGGCGAATGCATGGCCCAGTAGATGAACAGAACGTCGGGCGCGACCAGGACGGCCACCCAGGGCAAGACGCGCCGCAGCGCCATCCGCTGCTCGAGGATGATCAACACCTCGACGGCCAACACGAAGACGGCGTGATGGTGCAGGTAGACCATCGCGACGGCCGTCGCCGCCCACAGCGCCGCGCGTCCGCGGAACGGCCGGGCGGTTAGCAACGCCACGCTGGCCGCCTCGGCGAGCAGCAGAATCGCATAAACCCGACCGTCCCGGGCATGCCACACCAGTGCGGGATGCGTCACGACGACCAGCGTCGCCATCGCCGCCACCGGCAGCGGCAGCCATCGCAACACCAGACGAAACACCAAGACGGCGAACAGCACGGACGCCACGCCCGACGCCGCCCGCATCGTCAGGAAGCCCGGCCCCGTGACGCTCAGGAGGACCTTGCTGATCAGCCAGTAACCGACGGGCATGTTCTGGCTGTGGGTCGCCAGGTACAGCCCATCAGCCCACGTTCCCAGGCAGTAGCCGACGGTCTGCATCTCGTCGGCCCAGGGCATCGTCGCGCCGAGCCGGTAGAACGCCAGCACCGCCGCCACAGTCGCCAGGACGACGCAACATCCCCCCTCGAGGATTCGATGGTTTGCGAGGCCCGCCGGGCGGGACACGTCGACGGCGGGCTGGGACGGAAGGTCTGACACGCGACCCTCTCAGATGGATCAGCGGACGCGCCTCACCTGACCTGGGCCAGTCCCCGCTCCAGGTCGGCGATGATGTCCTGCGGGTCCTCCAGGCCGACCGACAGGCGGACCAGCTCGTCGATGATGCCCAGCGCGTACCGCTGCTCGCGGGTCTCCCGATAGTAGCTCATCAGCGCCGGGTGGGTGATCAGCGTCTCGGGCCCGCCGAAGCTCGGGGCCAGCAGGCACAGCGTCAGCGCATCGAAGAACGCCATCGTGTCGTCCAGATCGCCGTTGATCTCGAACGTGACCACCGCGCCGAACCCGCGCATCATCCGCTTGGCCAGCTCGTGGTGGCGATGGCTGGGCAGTCCCGGATAGTAGGTCTTGCGGACCTTGGGGTGGCTGTCCAGGAATTCAGCCACCTGCTGGGCGGTCGTGTTGAGGCGCGCCATCCTCAGCCCGAACGTCTTGAGCCCGCGGAGCAGCAGGTAACTGCTCATCGGGTCGATCACGCCGCCCGTCATCCGCCGCCACTGGTTGATCGGCTCGAGGAGCTTGTCGCTGCCGCAGACGTACCCGCCCAGCATGTCGTTGTGCCCGCCCAGATACTTGGTCGTGCTGCCGATGGACAGGTCGGCCCCCTGACGCAGCGCCTTTTGGTTGTAGCTCGTCGCAAACGTGCTGTCGATCACGGTGAGCACGTCCCGCTCGCGGGCGATCCGTACCACCTCATCGACGTCGACGATGTTCAGATACGGATTCGTGGGCGACTCCGAGATGATCATCACCGTCTCCGACCGGACGGCGTCGGCCATCGCTTGGTAGTCGCCCATCGGCACGACCGTCGATTCGATCCCGAACCGCGGCAGCACCTTGTCCACGAAGACCAACGTCTGCTTGTACGCGTCGTCCGTGATGACCACGTGATCGTTCTGGCTGCAGTGCGCCAGGATCGTGCCCGTGACCGCGCTCATGCCGCAGTCGAACAGGAGGCATCGCTCCGCCTCCTCCAACGCCGCGAGCTTGATCTCGCCGGCCTCGCGCGTCGGGTTGCCGTACCGGCCATACTCATAGTGCGCCGCCTTGCCCGTGCCGTAGGCCCGGACCTCCGCCATGTCCTTGAACACGAACGTGCTGCTGTAGGCGATCGGCGTCGTCACGGTGCCCCGCCAGCGGCGCTCCCCGCAGTGGACGGCGTCGGTGTCCGTCCGCCCGGTCGGGTGTTCGGTGAACTCGCTCATGTCCTTCTCCGAATGTTCGGCTCGCACCGATGGCGAACGAGGAATTATACTGACTGGAGGCCCCAGCGGCCATCCCCGGGCGGTGCCGCGCGGGTGTACGGTCGCGCGCCCAGCAGGCTTCGCTTGGCCCCGCCGCACGCGGCGGGGACCGGGCCGGGGACGGCCCGGCTCGGCGGCTCATCCGCGCCCCCGGCAGGTGCGATTCGGTCATGGGATCAAGCTCACCCCAGCACGCAGAGGACAAGCCCCGCCCCCCATCCGCAACCGCGCCGCACGACGACGACGGCGCGCCAACGGTCCTGCCCTACGCAAGCGGCCCGACCCACGCGCAATCGCATCCGATCCGCTGGTTCGCGATCAGCCTGTGCGTCTACGCCGCGACCGTCTACGGCGATCAGCTGCGCTGGTGGGCGATCTTCAGGCCGACCCAACCGCACCATTACGTCGCCCAGGCGCAGGCCTGGTTGGACGGTCGGCTCGAGCTGAACCCCGACCTGAAGCTGCCCGACCTGTCGCCCGTCGACGGTCGGCCCTACTCCTGTTTCTCCCCCGGACCGACGATCCTCCTGCTCGTCCCCGTGGCGATCCTGGGCGATCGAATCCCTGACCTGCTGCTGCATTGTCTGCTCGCGGCAGGATCGGTCGCCTTCATGCACCATGCCTTGTGGTTGATCGCCAAGCGGACCGGAATGTCCCTCAACACCGACACGCTCCAGTGGCTGACCGCCTTCTTCGCGTTGGGCACGATCATCTGGGTCAACATCCCATACCGCGGCGTGTGGTTCCTGGCCCACTGGTTCAGCCTGGCGGCGCTGACGGCGGCGCTGTGCCTGTCCGCTCGCGGTTGGCATCTCGGCGCCGGGATCGCCTGGGCCTTCGCGTTCGCCAGCCGCGCACCGTGCGCGGGGGCGCTGCCGGCCCTGCTCTACTTCCTGTGGAGCGATCTCCGCCGCGCCCCTTCCCGTCGACAGGCGTGGCGGCGCGCGGCCGGCTTCGCCGTCGGGCCCGCGCTCATGGTGGCCTTTATGGCCTGGCTGAACGACGCGCAGTTCGGCAGCCCGCTCGACTTCGGACGGGCCCGCATGCACGTCGCCTCCGTCTACGCCGACCGGCTGGAAAAGGGCGTCTTTAGCACCGCATTTCTGGCCGACAACGTCCGCGCGTTCTTTTTGGACCCGCCCGAATGGGTCGACGACCCGCCCTACCTGATCAGCCGTCACACCGGGACGGGCCTGTTTTTCACCTCGCCGGCGTTCCTGTGCCTGCTCGCCGCGGTCCGTCGGAATCGAATGGGCGGGGTGTTCTGGCTGGCGGCCGGACTGACGCTCCTGCCCATGCTCTTTTACTACGGACACGAGTCCACACGCGTCGGCGCGCGCTACCTGCTCGACCTGTATCCCCTCCTGTTCGTCCTGATGATGCTCGCCGTCGGCTCGCCCATTCGGTGGTGGGCCAAGCTCCTGATCGCCGCCGACATCGCCTATACGTTCTGCTGGTTGTGGTATCAGTCGCTGCGGTGGTAGCGCCCGTGTTGATGTCCCGACGCGGTTGCGGTTACCATGCCGATCTTGATCACACGACGCGCGGGCAGGAAACAGACCGTGACCGACGAGTCCGACCAGCAACAGCACTACCAGAACCGGCTCAAGAAGCTGACCAAGCTCCGCGAGCTTAGCGTCGATCCGTACGGCGAGCGGTATCCGGACACCAGCTCCCTGGCGGAGATCCGGCAGCGGGCTGAGGACCTGAACCTGGAAGCCGGCCAGGCGTCCGAAGGCGACCGCGTCCGCGCCGCGGGTCGGATCATGCTGCAACGCATGTTCGGCAGCCTGGCCTTCCTGACGATTCGCGACCGAACGGGCGACATCCAGGTGGGCTTGAGCAAGAAGGTCATGCGGGACGTCTGGCCGGTCATCAAGCTGCTCGACCTCGGCGACCTGATCGGCGTGGACGGGCATCTCGGCAAGACCAAGACGGGCGAGATCACCATCTGGGCCGACGCGTTCAGGCTGTTGTGCAAGTCGCTCCGCCCGCCGCCCGAGAAATACCACGGCCTGTCCGACGTCGAGTGGCGGTACCGGCATCGATACGTCGATCTGTTCACGGACCCCGAAGTCCGTGATGCCTTCGTGACCCGCAGCGTGATCGTCGACCACGTTCGCAGCTACCTCCGCGAGCGCGGGTTTCTCGAGGTCGAGACGCCAATGCTCCAGCCCATCTATGGCGGGGCCGAGGCCAGGCCTTTCACCACCCACCACAACACGCTGGACATCGACCTGTTCCTGAGGATCAGCCCGGAGTTGTACCTCAAGCGGCTGCTCGTGGGCGGGCTGGAGCGGGTCTTCGAGATCAACCGGAACTTCCGCAACGAGGGGATCAGCACCAAGCACAACCCCGAGTTCACCATGCTTGAAATATATCAGGCCTACGGTGACTACAACGACATGATGGACCTGACCGAGGGCATGGTCACCTCGGCCGTCGAGCGGATCGGCGGGGGGTTCGTGCGCCCGTTCGGCGAGATGGAGATCGACTTCACCCCGCCCTGGCCGCGGCGGACGTACGCCGATTGTCTGGCCGAATACGCTGGCGTGGACATGACGGACGTCGCCGCCGTCCGGGCCAAGGCCGACGCGCTCGGCATCAAGCATGCGCCCCTCGACGACGCGATCGTCACCCAAGCGGTCTTCGAGGAGGCCGTCGAGCCAAGCCTGATCAACCCGACGTTCGTGAAGGACTACCCCGCGCCGCTGTGTCCGCTGACGCGTCGCTGCCCGGACGACCCGACGCTGGCGTTGCGGTTCGAGATCTTCGCCGCCGGCGGGATGGAGTTGGGCAACGCCTACACCGAGCTGAACGACCCGGCCGTCCAGGAGGCCAACTTCCGCACGCAACTCGAAGGCCAGACCGAGACGATGGCCGTCATGGACGAGGACTTCGTCCTGTCGCTCCAATACGGCATGCCCCCCGCAGGCGGGCTGGGCATCGGCATCGACCGGGTGGTCATGCTGTTGACGGGCTGCCGCAGCATCCGCGACGTGATCCTGTTTCCATTGCAGCGGCCGCAGGCGAAACCCCAACGGATCGACCCATAGCCATGCCTGATACGACCAGCGTGTCTGCCGATGCGACTCCAGCGGCCCCATCCGCCGCCGACCGCCCCGGTGTCGTCACGGAGGTCCAGCGGGCCGTCATCCTTGTCCACGGTTTCGCCCACGCCGCCCTGGCTATTCCGATGGCGTGGGTGTGCTGGCGGTCGGGGTCGGGCGGCGCGTCGATGGGGATCGCGAGCGTCTTGGTCGCGCTGGCCGGCCTGGGGGTGGGTGGTTTCGAGCTCCACCTGTCCGCCCAGACGGGGCGACGACGCCAAGGCCAGGCCCGCCTGGCCGTGGCGGTCTACGCGCTGGTGGCGTTGGCGGCGTTGGTCGGCACGCGCGTGTCGGCGTGGCAGATCCCGCAGGCTGAGGCGTTGTGGGCGTCGATCCTGACGTTCGGCTCGACCCTCAGCGGCTTGCCCGAGCTGGCGACCGGACTCCAGGCCGTCGTGTCGGCGACTACGGTCGTCCTGGCCTGCGCGGTGGGACGGCGAACGCTGATCGCGGCAGCGCCGGCGTGGCTGCCCGCGTGGCTGCTGAGCCATGCCATCCGCGCCATCCTGGGCGCCGCCTACTACCTCGTCTACGACCTGGGGGCGGAGCCGTTGTGGCGCCGAATCCAAGCGCACCCCCGCTATCAAGCCATCTTCGGCAGCGGCGGGGCGATGCGGGTACTGGGGTTCGGATTGGCCGGAGCGGGGTTGGCGGCGCTCGGTGCGGTGATCGGGTGGGGGCTGATCTCGCTGGGGCGATGGTTCATCCCGCCCATCCTGCATCCGCTGCTGTACCTCGTCGTGGTCGATCTGGTCTTGTTGCCCTTGCTGCCGACGGCGTCGGCGATCGTCATCTGGCTGTATCGAAAGGTGGCCGGCCGGGGCGAGGCCTGGGTATTCGTCGCCTCGCCGGTCTTCGTGGCCCTCGCGCCCGTGGCCGCCCTGGTCTTGTTGTGGCTGGCGCTACACCGATGGTTGATCCGGGCGGCCCGTCGGGTCGGACAGTGGCAGCTCGGGGCAGCGCCTTCCGCAATCCATGTCCTGGTCGGGGCAGGATGGATTCATCTGGCCGCCTGGGTCCTGGTCACGGGCTTCAACGCCCAGACCGGGTTGCTGTTGATCGGTCGGGACGTCCCAGGCGCAGCGCGCTTCGAGCGTCATCAGCGGACACTCATCTCCGAGCTGCCGTCAGCGTTCGGGCAGAACCGGGATGAGCTGCTGGCCGTCCTGTACGATCGGGCCATCAACCACGAGGACACGTCCGCCTACATCGAGTACACCATCCTGAAGGGAGACACCACGGACGCCCCGCGCGCTCGGCTTGGGGACCTATCGTTCGCCACGCAGCGCCACCTGGCGGGCCTGCCGTGGTACTACAGTCCGGCCGCCTTCGAGCCGGACCGGATCGACCGGTGCGAGGTCCTTTGGGGCTGTCTGCTCCTGGCGATCATGACCATGATCCGCTGGCCCGGGCTGGATGCCCTGCTGCCGCATGCCATCCTGCGCGGCGTGGCGTGTGCACTGCGAGTGGGCACGCCCGCAGGCCTGGTCGTCGCTTGCCTGGTCGGGGCGTCCGGTCGACCGAACACGATCGCGATGATCGCGGCGCTCGTCCTCGTGGGTGTGGCGATTCTGGCGCTGGCGTACTGGCTCGCCTGGGCCGTGAGCCGCGACGTCGGCGCCACCCGACACTACGCCCCCTTCATGGCCACCCGGCTGCTGCAGAAACGCCGGATCGCCTTCTTTGCCATCGGCGCAGTCACGCTCTGCGTGGCCATGGTCCTGATCGTCATCAGCGTCATGGGCGGGTTCCTCGACCTGGTCCGCGACCGCTCGCGGGGACTGCTGGGCGATTTGGTCATGGAGAACCAGTCCCTGACCGGGTTCGCGGGCTACCAGGAGTTCATCGACCACATCAAGCAGCTCCGCGACGAGAAGGGCCAGCTCATCGTGACCGAGGCCACCCCCGTCATCTACACCTACGGCGTGCTGCGGTTCCCCATCTCCAGGGTCACCAACATGGTCCGCGTGGTGGGCGTTCGTCAGGACGAGAGCATCCGCGTGACGCGGTTCGGCGACAGCCTGAACTACGAGAACTACTACCCGGGCACGACGCATCTGGGCAAACAGCAGCAGCCGTACTGGGGCCTGGATGCCAACGGCCTGCCCGTGCTGCCGCCCGATCTGGAAGCCGCTCGCCAGAAGGGACTGGCCAACGTCACCGACCCGGGCGAGGTGGCGCTGTACGAACGAGCGCCCGGACAGGAGTATCCCGGTCCGCAGGAGTACGCCTACTACGGCGCCAGCGACGTCTGGCAGGCCCACGACATGCTGACGACCATCCGCGCCGCGCTGCAGATCATCGCCGAGACCGTCATCGAGGGAATCTGGTCCGACCCGTCGACGCGCGCGCGGGACCCGTCGGCCGATGACCTGCTCCGCCCGAGTCCGCAGGACGACGCCGGCGCGCCGGGCGCCGCGACCGCCTCGGCGCCGACCACCCAGCCTGCCCCGACCAGCGCCCCCAGCCTGGCAGAACACCAGCGCAAACTCACCGTCCACCTGGAGGAAGTGATCGAGAGCCTGCCCGACTCGCCCGAGACCAAGACGGTGGCCAAGACGCTCGGCGAGGTGCAGGACCGGATGATGGACGTGGTCGATCTGTTGGAGGCCCGCGACAAGAAGGCCGCCCAGGTCATCAACGTCATCCTCGGCAAGCTGGAGGCGCCGGTCGAAACGCTGGCCAAGATCCGCCATCGTCCGGGTTACACGGGCAAGTTCCTCTACGGCGTGATCCTCGGACGGGACATCGTCGCCCGTCGTCAGGCCAGCCGACGATACGAACGCTACTACCCGCGCGGCGCGGTGATGACGGTGGCCGTCCTGCCCCTGACGACCCGGGGGGCGTTCGTCAGACAGCAGCCCGTCCGCATGCGCCTCCGTTACGTGGACGACTCGCGCACGGGCGTGTACGAGATCGACTCGGTCTGTATCTACGTCAGGTTCGAGCTGTTGCAGGACCTGATGAAGATGGGGCCCCTCCGTCTGACGGACGGCAGCGGCTACGCCAGTCCGCGGGCGTCCCAGGTCCTCATCAAGTTGGGCGAAGGCCAGGACGTGATGGTTCGGCGGACACAACTGCTGGCGGAATGGCGACGCTTCTGCGAGACCTGGCCGCACTTCCGCGACCGCGACCCGATGGACAACGTGCGGATCCGCACGTGGGAGGAACAGCAAGCGCAGTACATCGCCGCCGTTCAGAAGGAGAAGATCCTGGTCCTGACGCTGTTCGCCGTGGTCTCGGCGGTGGCCATCTTCCTGGTGCTGTGCATCTTCTACATGATCGTCACGGAGAAGACGCGGGACATCGGCATCCTCAAGAGCGTCGGGGCATCGGCCGGAGGGGTGTCGGGCGTCTTTCTGGCCTATGGCGCCGCCATCGGCGTGGTCGGGGCGAGCCTCGGGCTGTGGATCGGCACGATCTTCGTCCACAACATCAACTCGGTCCAGGACTGGATCGCCCGGATCCACCCGGGCCTGCGGATCTGGAGCGCGGAGGTCTACACCTTCGACATCATCCCCGACACGGTCAAGTTCGAGGAGGCGGCGGTGATCTTCATCGTCGCCGTCGTCTCATCGGTGCTCGGGGCGACGATACCGGCGCTGCGGGCGGGCCGGACCTGGCCCGTGGAGGCCTTGCGCTATGAGTAGCGACGTCATCCTGGCCGCCAGGAACATCCACAAGACCTATCCGCTCGGCAGGACCGAGCTGAAGGTCTTGCGGGGCGCGTCGATGACGGTCCACCCCGACGAGTTCGTCGCCATCATGGGCAGCAGCGGCAGCGGCAAGAGCACCCTGATGCACATCCTCGGCGCCCTGGACGTTCCCCAGCGCGGACAGGTCACCTTCGACGGTCAGGACCTGTTCGAGCCCGAAGACTCCCGCCGGATTCCCGTGGTCGAGCGCGAATCGGGTGCCGCGTCCCCGTTCGCCGACCGGCTCGGGGGCGGGGCGCTGGAGGTGTTCCGCAACCATTTGCGCAACCGCGCCTTCGGATTCGTGTTCCAGTTCTATCACCTGCTGCCGGAGCTGGACGTCCTGGAGAACATCCTGTTGCCCTGCATGGTGGGCGCGTCGGTGGGCGGTTGGTTCGAGCGACAACGGAACTTGACCGACCAGGCTACCGAAATCGCCGAGCAGCTGGGGCTCGGCCACCGGTTACGGCACAGGCCGAACGAGCTGTCCGGCGGCGAGCGCCAGCGCGTCGCCATCGCACGGGCGCTGATCAACCGGCCCCGCGTCTTGCTTGCCGACGAGCCGACCGGTAATCTGGATGCTCGCACCGGCCGCGAGATCCTGGGGCTGCTGCAGGAACTCAACCGAAAGGGCCAGACGATCGTCATGGTCACGCACGATCGTTGGGTCGCCGAGCAGGCCCATCGCACGGTGCAAATCGTTGACGGGCGGATCCGATCCGGCTCGTCTGATTAGCCGCGGCAACGCCGAGCCTTCAGACTCGATGGACCCCAGCATGAACCAGACCGCCAACCCATTCGCACCCCGACCTGACCTGAAGATCTGGCTGGACGGTGAGCTTGTTCCGTTGGCCGAGGCCAAGATCAGCGTCTTCGACCACGGCCTGCTGTACGGAGACGGCGTGTTCGAGGGCATCCGCAGCTACAACGGCAAGATCTTCCGCTGCGAGCAGCACGTGCAGCGGCTCTACGATTCGGCCCGGGCGATCCGGCTGACGATCCCGATAACGCCCGACGAGGTGACCCAGGCGATGTACGACACGCTCGCCGCCAACGGCCTGGCCAACGGCGACGGGTACATCCGCCTCGTCGTCACGCGCGGCGTGGGAACGCTGGGGCTGAGCATCCTCAAGACGGCTTGCCCGTCCGTGTTCGTCATCGCCGACCAGATCGAGCTGTACCCGCCCGAGCTGTACGAGAAGGGAATGTCCGTCATCACGGTCAGCACGATCCGAAACCATCCCAACGCGCTGAGCCCGCGGATCAAGTCGCTCAACTACCTGAACAACATCCTGGCCAAGATCGAGGGCCTGGACGCCGAAATGCCCGAGGCCATCATGCTCAACCACGAAGGCTTCGTGGCCGAGTGCACCGGTGACAACATCTTCATCGTCCGAGACGCCAAGCTCCAGACCCCACCCACCAGCGCGGGCATCCTCGAGGGCGTCACCCGACAGGCCGTCATCGAACTCGCCCAGAAGCGGGGCATCGACGTGGTCGAGAAGAACCTGGTCCGGCACGACCTGTACACGTCGTCGGAGTGCTTCCTGACCGGCACGGCGGCCGAGGTCATCGCCGTGACCAGCATCGACGGCCGGCCCATCGGCGACGGCAAGCCCGGCCCGATCACCCGACAGATGATGGACGACTTCCACGCCCTGACCAAGGGGGGGTGATCGTTGTGGACGTCACGGCCAGACGCGTTGGAGCGCGCTATCGCTCATCAGAGCCGCAACCGTCAGGAAGCGGTCCATGGGGAACCGCTCCCTGACGGTCGCGGCTCTGATCATCGGGTCCTGGCAGGGGCATGCCTGTTTGCCGCCATCGCCTTGGTCGGTGGCTGCGATCCCAGCCGGCGGTTCCCTGACGTCCTGCTCGGCACGCAGCAACACGACGGCGGCCAGAAGATGGCCTACGACACCAACGGCGACAAGCGGGCCGACTACTGGCAAGTGCGGAACCCCTCCGGGCGGATCACCATGCTGCAGTTCGACGACAACCGGGACGGACAGGCCGACCGGACCGTCGAGCTGGACCGTACGCCGGCACGAGACGTCCCCCACCTCATCATCGCCCTGGACGGCTGCCCGTATGATTGCGTCGAGCAGGTCTACAAGGACGGCGGGTTCCGGCTGTTCCATCCGCCCGTTCGGATGATCAGCACCTTTCCGGCGATGACGGACGTGGCCCTGTCGCGGATCTGGCATTGCGGGCCCAACCGGGCCTATCAAGCCCTCTACTTCGACCGCTCCACCGGTCGACACAACAACGGCCACGCCGCCTATCTCAAGGCAGAGAACTCGCCCTGGGTCCCCAAGATGGTCTACCGGTGCAGCTTCTTGTGGGACGCCAACTCCTACCTGACGCCGGGCCTCGTCTTCGCACACGAGATGCGGGGGATGTATCGCGCGTTCAAGAGGGTCGAGACCGGCACGGCCGCCGCCTACACCGTCGGGACGGCCGGCCTGGGCACGCGCGGCGGACCGGACGCCATCGTCGCGTACCTCCACCGCGTCGACAACCTCTGCCAGCGGATCGTGCACGAACGCGGCGGCCGCGTGAAGATCAGCATCCTGGCCGATCACGGCCAGGGGCTCAAATGCTGCAAGCGCGTCTCCTTCAAACCCTACCTGAAGCAGCGCGGGTTCGACCTGGGCAAGCGCTTGGAGGGCCCCAACGACGTGGTCACGGTGGAATATGGCCTGGTGACCTATGCGGACTTCTACGCCGGGCGGCCCGCCGACCTGGCCGAGGCCCTGCGAAGCCATGAGGCTGTCGAGCTGGTCTTCCGCAAGGACGGCAGCAACGTCGTCGTCATGGACCGCACGGGACAGGCCGTCATCAGTCGGGCCGGATCGGGAGCCGGGCAAGGCTACCGCTACGTCACCGTCGAGGGAGACCCGCTCAAGCTCGTCCCCGTCATCGAGCGGCTTCGACAACAGGGCAAGGTCACCGAAGACGACGTCATCGACGATCGCGCTTTGCTCGAGGCCACCGCCGAGCACGACTACCCCGACCCGCTCCACCGTGCGTGGTGGGCCTTCAACGGCGTGACCGAGGTCTACGCCGACGTGATCGCCTCGCTCCGCAACGGCTACAGCCACGGCAGCGCGTTCTTCGATTTCATGATCGGCGGCGCTGAAAGCACGCACGGCTCGATCGACCGGCTCAGCAGCACGTCGTTCGTGCTGACGATGCGGGGCCAGCCCCCGTCGGTCCTCCGCGTCGAGGACGCCCTCCAGATCCTGGCGGACCTTCCGTCGACCTCGTCCCAGGAAACGCGCCCCGCGACGAAACCAACCGACTGACGCCGGCCCTACGTCGCCACGATGCTGACCAGCTTGCCCTTCGCGCTGGTCACGACGCGGATGTTTCGGATCTCCAGCCCGGCGATGGCCTGCCGGACCGCGTCATGGGACAACGCACGTTCCTGGATCTCGTCATCCGGCATGTCCACCGGTACGACGAACCGGTCGCGGACCTTCTTGCCGATCTGGACGGCCACCTCGATCTCCGGCGCCCGGGCCAGATCGGGGTCGTACTCGGGCCAGGCCTCGTACGCGCACGTGCCCTGCCACGCCTCGCCGCAGAGCCGCTGCCACAGCTCCTCGGCGATGTGCGGCGCGAACGGCGACAACACCTTGACGAACTCTAGCACCACCGACTTGGGCCGGATCTCGCGCACGGTCATCTCGTTGACGAAGATGATCATCTGCGCGATGGCCGTGTTGAACCGCAACGCCTCGATGTCCTCGCCGACCTTCCGAATGGTCTGGTGCAGCACGCGCAGGGCCGTCTCGTCCGGCTCGACGTCCTGGACCGCCTCCGCCAGGTCTCCGCGCTCCGGGTCGACCACCAACCGCCACACGCGATGCAGGAACCGGTGGACGCCCGGCACGTCGCGCGTGTTCCACGGCTTGCTCGCCTCCAGCGGACCCATGTACATCTCGTACAACCGGAACGTATCGGCCCCGAACTCCCGGACCTGGTCGTCGGGGTTGATCACGTTCTTGAGGCTCTTGCTCATCTTCTCGATCGACTCGGCGAGCTTCTCGCCCGTCTCGGCGTGATACGCGCCGTCCTCGCGGAAGTCGATCTGGTCGTACGCCACGCACATGCCCCGCCCGTCCCGGTAGGCGAAACTGCGGATCATCCCCTGGTTGAACAGCTTGGCGAACGGCTCGGCGTCGGATAGGTGGCCCAGGTCGTACAGCACCTTGTGCCAGAACCGCGAGTAGAGCAGGTGCAGCACCGCATGCTCCGCCCCGCCGACGTAGAGGTCGACGGGCATCCAGTAGCTCTCCTTGGCCGGGTCGACCATCTGCTCGTCGTTGACGGCGTCGACGAAGCGGACGAAGTACCAGCAGCTCCCCGCCCATTGCGGCATCGTGTTGAGGTCGCGGTGATACGTCTGCCCGTCGCGCTCGACGGTCACCCAGCTCTTGGCCCGGCCCAGCGGCGGCTCGGGCAGCACGGTGCTGTCGTCAGCCACCGGCGTTGGCTTGAAGTCGTCGATCTCGGGCAGCGTGACAGGCAAGTCCGCCGCGTCGACGCCCACCGGGCGTTCCGACGCATCGTGAAGCACCGGGAACGGCTCGCCCCAGTACTTCTGACGCGAGAAGACCCAGTCGCGGATCTTGTAGTTCACCGCAAAGCGGCCGCTGCCCTCCGCCTCGAGCCACTCGACCATCTTGACCTTGAACGCGTCCGTGCTGAGCCCGTCGAACTCACCCGAGTTGACGGCCACGCCGTCGTCCTCGTAGGCCATCCCGAACCCGTCGTAGAACCGCCCCGTCGCAAACAGCTTGCGGAGCTCCTCGGGGCTTTGAACGTCCCATTGTTCGACCGCGGCCCCGAACGTCTCTCGCCAGGCATCACGAACGGCCTCGAGCTGCTTCTTGTCCGTAGCCGATGTCATCGCCTCCGGCAGCGATCCGTCCACCAGCCCGGCCAGGCGGGCCTGCGCCGAGTTGTCCGGCACGCCGGCGGGCAGATACTCCCGGACCCCGCCGGTCATCCGCCCGAGCTGTTCGACCAGGTCTCCGTCCGGATCGGTGGCCACCGTCAGGAGGAAGTCGGCGAGCTGGTCCCGCCAGTTCTCCTCCACGTGGGGCAGCCGCCCGCAGTGATCGGCGAAATGGCGGACCGCCTGAACCATGTACGGATACAGCACGTCGACGATGGGCAGGTCAAACGCCTTGGAGAACTCATAATCGCGCTGGTCGTGGGCGGGCACGGCCATGATCGCGCCCGTTCCGTACGTCATCAGGACGTAGTCGGCCACCCAGATGGGGATCCGCGCCCGCGGGTCGTCCTCCGGGACGACCGGATTGAGCGCGTACGCGCCGGTGAACACGCCCGTCTTTTCCTTGGCCAGGTCGGTTCGGGCCAGGTCGCTCTTGCGAGCTGCCTCCTGACAGTACGCCTCGACCCGCGACCGCCGATCAGGCGTGGTGATAGCCGCCACCAGCGGGTGCTCAGGGGCGAGCACCATGTAGGTCGCCCCGAACAACGTGTCCGGACGGGTGGTGAACACACGGATGACGTCGATGAGCCCCGCGCGTCGCGCCGCCGCCGCGGCGTCGTCGGCGAGCGGGAAATCGACGTCCGCGCCCTCGCTACGACCGATCCAGTTCCGCTGCATCAACTTGATCGGCTCGGGCCAGTCGACGTCGTCCAGGTCGGCCAGCAGCCGCTCGGCGTACCGCGTGATGCGGAGCATCCATTGGCGCAGCGGACGCCGGTAGACCGGATGGTTGCCGCGATCGCTCAACCCCTCGTTGGTGACCTCCTCGTTGGCCAGCACGGTCCCGAGGGCGGGGCACCAGTTGACGGGGACCTCGGCTTCGTAGGCGAGACGCTGGTCATCGATGACGTCGCGTTGCTCGTCGGCCGATAGCTCGTTGAAGTGCGCCAGTCCCACTGGGCCGCCCGTGAGGGCGTCGAGGTCCGGGCCGTCGGGCGTGGGGTTCAGCACCACGTCCCCGTTGGGGGTCACCAGCCGATCGCCGGCCTGGAGCGCCTCGACGAGTTCCTGGATCGGCCTGGCGCGGTCCTCCGCCTCGTCGTACCACGCGTTGAACATTTGCAGGAAGATCCACTGCGTCCACGTGTAAGTGCGCGGATCGGAGGTCGCCAGCTCGCGGTCCCAATCGTGGCTGAAGCCCAGCGACTTGATCTGACGCCGGATGTTGTCGATGTTCTGCTGCGTCGTGACCGCCGGATGCACGCCATGCTCGATGGCGTACTGCTCGGCCGGCAGACCGAAGCTGTCCCATCCCATCGGATGCAGGACGTTGAAGCCCTTCATCCGCTTGTACCGGGCCACGATATCCGTCGCCGTGTACCCCTCCGGGTGCCCGACGTGCAGCCCGTCCCCGCTGGGGTAGGGAAACATGTCCAGCACGTAGTACTTGGGCTTGTCCCCCTCGAAGCCCGGGTCCCCCGGGCCGGGCGCCCTAAACGTCTTGTGCTGCTCCCAATACGCTTGCCATTTCGCCTCGACCTCGGCGAAGGCGTATCGTCCGTCATTCTGTTCTGTGCTCATCGTGATCGAACCTTGATGAAGGTGCGTCGGTTCTGTCATCTACCAGGGGGGCGGGTCGGGCCGGACCGCGCCACGGCGCAGGCCGACCCCGGGCCAGTAACCGTCGGGTCATTCTCTGGTGGCCCGCCATCTGCGTCACTCCCAAAAAACAAGAGCCCTCGCATCGCTGCGTAGGGCTCTTTCCGTGTGCGATTTCGACGCTTCGCGTTCCTGTCGGAGCCCTACGCGACGGGATCAAGGCACAATGCCAGCAGCAGCTCGAGCCGTAAGCTCCAAACCGAACGGCAACCGGCATGGGACCGTGCATCCAACATCGGCGTTCAGGCTCCCAACCAACTCCTATATACATATCGGCCGCAGCGACCCGCGTCAAGACAGAAACCCGCGCGTCCGCCACGCCGACCGCCCGGCCTTGCATGGGCCTGACCCCGGGCGTATAGTGAAACCTTTGATCCAGGCGCCGGTCAGTGGATCGCGCGATGGGGTGCCGATGAGGCGACGGGTGATTATCCTCGGCTCGACCGGCTCAATCGGGACCAGCGCCCTGGACGTGATCGGCGCGCTGTCCGACGAATTCGAGGTCGTGGGGCTGGCGGCCAGGTCCAGTTGGCGGGCGCTGGCCGACCAGGTCCGACGGTTTCGGCCTGCACGGGTGGCGATGACGGACCCGTCCAGTGCCGCTCGGTTGAGACAAGAGGTGGGCGACTCGGTCGACGTGCTGGACGGCGACGAGGCGCTGACCGAGTTGGTCGAGCGGACCGACTGCGATTTCGTGCAGGCGGCGGTGGTGGGCGCGGCGGCGCTGCCGGCCACGCTGGCGGCCGTTCGGTTGGGCAGGACCGTCGGCCTGGCGAGCAAGGAGGCGATGGTCGTCGCCGGCTCGTTGATGATTCCGCTGGCCCGGCGGACGGGGGCGAAGGTCCTGCCGGTCGACAGCGAGCATTCCGCGATCTTTCAGGCCATGCACGCCGGGCGGGCCGAGGAGGTGCAGCGCGTTTATCTCACCGCTTCGGGCGGGCCGTTTCGTACCTGGTCGGCCGACCAGATAGCGGCCGCGACCCTGGAGGACGCCCTGAACCATCCAACGTGGGACATGGGGCCGAAGATCACCATCGATTCGGCCACGATGATGAACAAGGCCCTGGAGATCATCGAGGCCAAGTGGCTGTTCGACCTGTCGCCCGACGTGATCGAGGTCGTCGTCCATCCGGAGTCGATCATCCACTCGATGGTGGAATTCTGCGACGGATCAATCGTCGCTCAGTTGGGATCTCCGGACATGCGGACGCCGATCCAATACGCGTTGACGTACCCGAACCGCCGACCCGGTCCCAGCCGGCGATTGGACGTCAAGTCACTGCGACGGATGAATTTCGAACCACCAGACCCGGAGCGGTTTCCCGCGCTTCAGCTCGGGCATGACGTCGCCCGGATCGGCGGAACCACCGGCGCCGTCCTCAACGCGGCCAACGAGACCGCCGTCGAAGCGTTTCGACAGGGAAGGATTCGATTTGCGGATATCATCGGGTTCACGGCCGAGGTCCTGGAGCGTCACGACACCATGACCGATCCAACGCTCGAGGACTTGCTCGGCGCCGACGCGTGGGCCCGAGACGAGGTCGGACGCGTCATCGCCAAAGGCGCCGGCACTCGAACATAGACCTGGAGGTCGCTTCTTGTTGAGCTTGACACCACTCGCGAACGGCTTTGTCCCGCAGGCGCTGATGGCCTCGGCTATCACCGACTGGCTGTCCAACCTCTGGGCCATCGTGCTCATGGTGATTGGCTTTAGTCTGGTGATCTTCGTCCACGAGCTGGGCCACTTCGTGATGGCCAAGCTGGTCGGCGTTCGTGTCTTCAAGTTCGCCATCGGGTTCGGCAAGGAGCTCTTCGGTCGGACCATCGGAGAGACGCGCTACTCGTTCAACATCCTGCCCCTCGGCGGATACGTCAAGATGCTCGGGCAGGAGGACTTCGAGATCGACAAGTCGGGCGAGCTGAAGGTCAGGGACGATCCCCGTTCATTCACCAACAAGTCCGTCGGCGGCCGGATGCTGATCGTCTCGGCCGGCGTGGTCATGAACATCATCTTCGCCGCCCTGGCCTTCATGGTCGTCTTCATGGTCGGGCTGAGGACCATGGCGCCGAAGGTGGGCTACGTCGAGCCGGGCAGCCCTGCCCACGGGGCCGGTCTGATGCACGGCGACCAGATCGTCGAGATCAACGGCACCAAGATGGACGACTTCTCCGACGTCAAGCGGAGCATCACCCTGGCCGACGTCGACCGCCCCATCAACCTCAAGATCCGACGTGAGGGGCTGCCCGAGCCCTTCGACGTCTACATCGAACCCGAATGGTCCCCGGAGCAGAAGGTCCGCATGATCGGCATCGGGCCCCCGATGACCCTGGAGGTCAGCGGCGTCAGCGTCGAGAACGAGGCCGAAGCTGATCGCGAAGACCGCCTCAAGGTCGGCGACGTCATCGTGGAGGTCGACGGCGTCAAGGTCAAAGACTTCCGCCAGGTCGAGCAGGGCATCATCGAGAAGCGCGGGGCGTACGCGAGGCTCGTGGTCGAGCGCCCGGGAAACCCCGCCGACCCAGACAGCCCGAAGCGCCTCGTCACGTGCTATCACCGCGCCTGGATGCTGATGCTCCCGACGAAACTGGGGCTCTCGGGCCAGCACCTGCTGGGGTTCCAGCCCAGGGCCATGGTGCAGGTGAAGGCGGGCAGCCCGGCCGACAAGGCAGGGATCCGCGCCGGGGACGTCGTGGTCAAGTGGGGGGATCAGTGGAACCCCACCCCCGACGAATGCCAGCAGATGATCCTGGCCAAAGACGAGCACGGACGTTACATCCATGCTGGGCGGGACGTCGAGGTGATCGTCCGTCGCAACGGCCTTAGCAAAGAGATCGGTATCGGTCCCGACCGCGCCACGGGCACGGTCCTGCCGTACCCGGTCCTCGAGCCCCTGCTCGCCCCACGCGACGAACTGATGACCCAGGCCCGCAAGGATCCCCAGGCCGTCAGCGGGCGAATCCTGGAGATCCTCGGTAAGCACACCACCGATGAGCTCTTGCTGGCCGACGCCCGCAAGGATCTCGACCGGGCCGCGACCTCGGCGCAAGGGCTGGTCCGATGGTTGCTCTCCCTGGATCGCGAATCCTTCGTCATCCGCCTCAAGGGCAGCGGATTCTGGGGCGCGGGTCCCCCTCAACCGGGGGTGTCGTTCGGTGCCCTGGAGACCGACCGGTTGGTCGTCAGCGATGTCGTCCCGGAGGGTCTGGGGGGCAAGCCCACGCCCGCCGCCGTCCTCAAGCTCCCCCGCGGCGCGCTGATCACGCACGTGAACGATACCGCCGTGACCACCTGGGTCGACCTGTTGGAGGCGTTTCGCGCCCACGCCGGTCAGGAGGTCACCATCGTCTACACGCACGAGGGCGCAACCGCCAAGGGCAAGACGAAGATCCCCCAATGCCTCACCGCCGCCCTCGACCTGCCCCCGCACGCCCAGATCGTCAGCATCGCCGGCAAGAAGCAGGCGGAATTCACGCTCGACGGGCGGACCGCACCCGTCTCACTCCCGTTGTGGGCGGCCGCCTACGAGATCCTCAAGGCCAACCAGGGCAAGACCGTCCCGGTGGTCTGCCGCTACGGGAGCAAGGACGTCACCACCGGCGCCGACGGCAAGCCCCTGACCTATGCCGTCACGGCCGACAACGTCGACCCGTGGTTGATGCGCATCGCCTACAAGCCCTTCGTCATCACCCGGGCCGATCGCATCATCCTGCAGAAGAAGAACCCCCTCGCGGCGGTGTGGATGGGCGTCAAAAAGACCGTCGACTTCGTCATACAGGTCTACAAGATCATGGAGCACATGATCTTCACGCAGAAGGTGGGCGTGGAGAACATCTCGGGGCCGGTCGGCATCCTTCGCATCGGGCACGACATGGCCCAGCTGGGCCTGACCCCGCTGCTCTACTTCCTGGCGATCATCTCGGCCAACCTGGCCGTCATCAATTTCCTGCCCCTGCCCATCATGGACGGCGGGCTGATGGTCTTCTTGATCCTCGAGAAGATCCGAGGACGCCCGGTCTCGATCAAGATGCAAGTCGTCACGCAGATCATCGGGCTGGTGCTCATCATCGGCATCTTCGTCTTCGTCACCTTCATGGACGTCACGAAGTGGGTGGGCCAGGGATAGCCTGTCCGGCCATTCCCCCGAGAGGTTGACCCTTGCCCGGCAGGCGACGTCGGGAAGCCTATCCCCACATGATCAGGCCGGCGGCGTAGCGGTTGAGCAGGTCCTCGTTGTGCGGGACGATGCGGACCGCGTAGCCGTGCTGGCCGCTCTTGCGACAGGGGATCGCGCCGGCGTACCGAAACGTGCCGTCCGTGCTCGTCTCGCCCTGGCAGCTCATGACCTCGGCCTGGCCGTTGGCGATCTGTCCGTGCGGGTCGACCGAGCCGTAGAACAGCTCGACGGTGACCTCGTCCGGAGCGATCGCACCCAGGTGGACGCGGGCCTGGACCTCCAGCGAATCCCCAACGGCGAGCTCCTCGTTCTCGGAGGCCTGCACGCTCATGATCCGGACCTGCGACCATCGGCGACCCATCTCCTGTTTCCAGTGGGCCAGTCGCTTGGACGCGTCCATGCCGTCCTTGGTCAGATGCTGCCACCGCTCGCCCGCCCGCAGGTAGTAGTTCTCGACGTAATCGACCAGCATGCGGTTCGTGTTGAAGACCGGCGGGATGGTCCGCATGCTCGCCTTCATGCGGGCCAGCCATCGTCGCGGCAAGCCGTCCGCGGTGCGGTCGTAGAACAGCGGGATGATCTCCTTCTCCAGCAGGTCGTAGAGGCTCTCCGACTCGACGTGGTCCTGATACGTCTGATCCTGGTAGACCCGACCGTCGCCGATCGACCAGCCGTTCTCGCCGTCGTAGGCCTCGGGCCACCACCCGTCCATGCACGAGAAGTTGATCCCGCCGTTGGGCGGCGCCTTCATGCCGCTCGTCCCGCTGGCTTCGTGCAGGGGCGTGGGCGTGTTCAGCCAGACGTCCGTCCCTTGGACTAAGTACCGCGCGAAGTTGATGTCATAGTCCTCGATGAAAACGATCTTGCGGCGGAGCTCCGGGCGGCGTGCGATCTGGATGACCTGCTTGATCAGCTCCTTGCCCATGTTGTCGTTCGGGTGGGCCTTGCCGGCGAAAATGATCTGCGCGGGACGATCCGGGTCCGTCAGCATCTGCGTGATCCGCTCGACGTCCCGAAAGAGCAGCGTCGCCCGCTTGTAGGGGGCGAAACGTCGAGCGAACCCAATCGTCAACGAGTCCGGGTCCAGGACCTCCTCGGCGAACTTGAGCTCGACCGGCGGGGCGCCGCGTCGGCGGTATTGCTCGCGGAGCTTCTGCCGCGTGACGGCCACCAGCCGCTCGCGACGTCGCTCGTGCGTCCGCCACAGTTCGGCGTCGGGAATCTCGTCCACCCGCTCCCAGATCTTCTTGTCCACCGGGTCGTCCGCCCAGTCCGGCCCGAGGTACCGGTCGAACAGCTGGGCCATGTCCAGCGACAGCCACGACCGAACGTGCACCCCGTTGGTCACCGACCCGATGGGCACCTCTCCGGTGGTCACGCCCGGCCAGACCCGCTTCCACATGTCCCGGCTGACCCCGCCATGAAGCGCGCTGACACCGTTCGCTCCCGCCGCCAGCCGCAGCGCCAAGATGGCCATGCAGTACGGCTCGTTGTTGTTGGTGGGATCCACCCGACCCACCCCCAGGAAATCCTGCCGGCTGATGCCCATCTTCGTCGCGTAGTGCCCCACGTAGGTGTCCACCAGGTGTGGCGCGAACGTGTCGATGCCCGCTGGCACCGGCGTGTGCGTCGTGAACACGTTGCTGGCAGCGACGGCCTCCCGCGCTTCGGCGAACGTCAAGCCATGCCGCTCCATCAGCATCACGATCCGCTCCAGCGCCAGAAACGCCGAGTGCCCTTCGTTCATGTGGCAGACGCTGGGCTGGACCCCCAATGCGTCCAACGCGCGAACGCCGCCGACGCCCAGCAGCACCTCCTGCCGGATCCGCATCTCCCGGTCTCCGCCGTAGAGTTGCCCCGTGATCTGGCGGTCTTCCGAGCGGTTCTCCGGCACGTCGGCGTCCAACAGGTACAGCGGCACGCGACCCACCTGGCAACGCCAGACCTGGACCGACACGGGCCGACCCCGCATCTCGACCTCGACGCGAACCGGGTGGCCGTCCGCCGTTCGCTCCAGGGAGATCGGAAGCTGGTGAAAATCGTAGTGCGGGTAGTCCTCGAGCTGCCAGCCGTCGCTGGTCAGGTACTGGTGGAAGTAGCCCTGTCGGTACAACAGCCCCATCCCCACCATGGGCAAGCCCAGGTCACTGGCGCTCTTGAGGTGGTCGCCGGCGAGCACCCCCAACCCGCCGGAGTAGATCGGCAAGGATTCGTGGAGGCCAAACTCCATGCTGAAGTACGCGATGATCCCGTCGGCGCGGTCCTTGTGGTGTTCGTCGAACCAGGTCCGCTGGCTCATGTAGACGTACAGGGAGTCCAGCACGCGGTCCATCTGTGCCAAGTAGGCCCGGTCGTTGGCAGCCTGTTCCAGTCGCGCCTGGCTGATCGTGCTGAGGAGCCGCACGGGGTTGTGCTCGACCTCCTCCCACAGGTCGAAGTCCAGCCGTCTGAACAGATCGAACCCATCCGGGTTCCAACACCACCACAGGTTGTAGGCCAACTCGCGGAGCCGTGCGATCGGCTTGGGCAGGGCCGGGACAACGGTAAAGGTGCGGATACCTTCCATCACGAACTCCTCTGCACGATATCACCCCAGCGATCGGTGACGGCGCCCTACCCCGCTCCGGACGGATGCCATCCCGTTAGGATGATCCGATCCCCGCCCTGCGTCAAGGCGCCAGACCCGTTTGGCGGGGTCCAGAAGGGGCTTTCCGCGCGTTGCGGACGAACCCGTCCACCTTGGCCGGGTCCTTGCACCCCGGGCTCGCCTCGACGCCCGAGCTGACGTCCACCGCCCACGGATGCACCGTCTGAATCGCCTCGGCGACGTTCTCTGGCGTCAGCCCCCCGGCCAGCACGATGGGCGGCCAACCGTCCAGCTCCCCCCGGTCCCGAGCGTCGGTCACCCACGACCAGCGGAACGGCTCACCTGTTCCCCCGAGCTTGTCACGGTGGTAGGCATCCAGCAGGACGGCTGCGGGTCGGTCCGCGCCGCACGCAGCCAGAAGGCGGTTGAACGAAACGGTGAAATCCTCGTCAGCGACCCGTACCACCGGCACGGGCTTCAGATCGGCCTGAACCTGCGACCGGATCACCGACGCCGTCACGTCACCATATAGCTGCAGCCAGCGGACCTTGGTCTGCCGAACGACCTGCTCGACCTCGTCGTTCAGCCGTCCGTCCGCAACGTTGGCCAGCACCACGGGACAAGGGCCAGACGCATCACGGGTCGAGCCCGCTCCCGTCCCAGCGGACGAGATGATGGCGGCGGCCACCTCGGCGGTCACCCGCCTCGGGCCCGCGACCATGTTGACGCCGATGGCGTCGGGCCCCGCCTCGAGGACAATCCTTGCATCCTGAATCGATGTGATGCCGCAGATCTTGACCCGCACGCCCAGGACCCTCGTAGGCCGTTGCGCGTCAGCCTGACAACCGACGGAGCCGCGCCTCGACCCGTCTATCGACGCGGAGCCTTCCACGATGCCCGCGTGTCGCGCGGAGATGCGGCCGGCCGTGTGGTGGCCCGTTGCTTGGGCTTCCGCGCCATGACATGACCGGACACGTAACGGCGGATGAAGGGCTCGCTGGTTGCATCGGTGTGGGCGCCCGTCCAGCCGTACCGTTCATACTTGGGTCGCCAGCCGATGTTGACGACCTTCCCCTTTCCCCCGCCGGGCGGATGGAGGCCCCCCAAGCCAGCCGACTCGCTGCTGCCCCGGTCCACCGTCCCGATGGCCCGCACCGCGCCGCCCAGGACCTCGTCGTGCGGTGAGTAGTAGACGTACACCTTGCCCTTGATGTTTCGAAAGGCCTTGCGCATGTCGTAGTTCTCGCTCAGGCTCGATCCCAGCAGAACCATGCTGTTGACCTTATACGGTGGGCTCAGGCCCTCGACCGCCCACACGGCAATGCCCGTGCCCGCCGACAACGCGATCAGGTTCACGTCGTTGCCCGGATGACGCCGGAGGTAGTCCTGGATCTTCCCCGTCAGGATCGCTGCCCGAAGCTTGTTCATGCCGATGTTGATCTGATCGATCGCCGGGTTGAACGAACTCGTCCAGATGTACGCCTCCACGTTGCCCCGATACCCCGCATTCTTCAGACCCGCCGGGACGTCGGTCAGCCCGAACCCCCAGTTCCCCGCCCCGTCCAGATAGTACGTCTTGCCATGTTCGTCGCCGGGCGCGTCGAAGATCCCCCCCCCGCCGCCGCCACCGCAGCCCGTGGTCCACAAACCCCACGCCGCCAACAGCCCTATCGCCGTCCGCTTGATCATCACAGGGCTCTCCGTCAGTCCCGCCGAGACCGAGGCCCGCTCAGCCCCGCGGAACGACCCGTGCAGTCTATCGGCAAGCCACCACCGGTCAAGCGCTTCTGCCCGACGGTTTCGGATTCGCGCGCACGCGGCGCCCACCCCCCATTCCGCGACGCGGGTGCTACGACGGATCACGCCGATGCGGCGGCCGGTAGCCGGCCCGAATCAACTCGTCGCTGGACTGTTGGACGGCCTCGACGAGTTCGCCCAGGTCGGCCACGACCATGTCCGCGCCGGCCTGCCGAAGCCGTCGGGGCGTGCTCGCGCCGTTGGCCACGCCGACCACGACTGCCCCCGCCTCCCGCGCCGACAGAACCATCGTCTCGCTGGCGACGGCGGCCACCGTCTGGTCAGACTGGCGGACCCAATCGGTCAGCTGCGACATCCGCACGGACCGATCCTGAGACAGCAATCGTAGGATACGGAAGTGCCGCCACAGCTCGTGCCGGTCGAGCAATCGCTGGGTGGCCTGACGGTCCGGGCGAACCGACACCAGGCTGCAAGGCGCCACCTCCCTCAACCCCGACACGTGGATGACAACATCCTTCTGGGGGACATCGAGTTCCAGCAGCGAGTCGGACAGCAGCGCCGCCTCGAACCGCTGGGCGTACGCCGCCAGCTGGCCCGATCGATGCGGGCGCACGATCTCGGCGGCGCCCGCGCCCTTGCGGACGAGGCGCCAGAACTCGTCGGCGTCCCGGCTGGCCAGGCCCAGCTCGCCCTGCACCAGGCGATGGGCCCGATAATAGCGCGGCCGGATGTCGACCACGGGGCCGTCCAGCTCAATCAGAAACTGCATGCCCTTGACGGTACTCACCACGCCCACCGGCTGCAAGGGTCAGGCCCCCAGTGTGCTGCGATGCCGAACCTTTGGCCCGGCCCGCCCGAAAAAGGAACCTCATGGTGGGCAGCGCTTGTCCCGATAATACCATCGGGAATGAGCATCGCGACCCAACAACCCGTCCGCCCCGCTCGACCCGACCGGGGTGCCGCATCCATGCGCCCCGAACTCGCCTCCGTGCTGGCCTGTCCGGAATGCCTCGGCGCCCTGGACGTGTCGGGCGACGAGGTGAATTGTCACGTCTGTCGGGCCCGTTGGCCCCGCGGCCCTCGCGGGCTCCCCCGTTTCCACGGCGAACAGCTGAACGAGCAGACCACAGTGGGGGAGGATCTCCAGCTCGGCGGCGGGGGCGTGTGCGACTGGGTGCGTCGGCTCATGGCCCCGCCGACGCTGGGCCTCGATCTGGCCAGCTCTCGATGCCTGCAGCGGTTGGGGCAGGAATTGGATCGGCAGCGCTCGGTCCGGCCGATCCTGAATGTCGGTAGTGGCGCCCGGCTGGCCGACTCGATGCGCCAGCTCCGCCAAGACGTGCTGAACCGCACGATCCACCTCGACGTCTCGGCCCGATTCGATCTGGTCGACCTGGTTGCGGACGCCGGACGGCCCTGGCCCATTCGTAGCGGGTCCCTCGATGCGGTGGTGGCCTCGGCCGTGATGTACTACCTGCCCGATCCGCATGCGTTTGCCGAACAGGTCCATCGTGTCTTGGCGCCTGGAGGATGGGTGTTCGTGACCGTCCCCATGCTCCAGCCGCAGATGGAAGACTTCGACCGCACCCGGTGGACGACCGGCGGGCTGCAACGGCTCTTCAGTGATTTCGAGACGATCGAGATCGGCCCGACGGCGGGTCCCGCCACCGTCTTCGGTCGAATCCTGACGGAGTTCCTGGCGATCCTGACCTCGATGCCCCACCGCCGGCTGTGGGGACCAGCGCGATCGCTGTGGGGATGGTTGTTCTGGCCGATCAAGTACCTCGACCTGCTCCTCCTTCGTCATCCGCGAAGTCATGTCCTTGCCAGCGCCGTGTTCTTACTGGCGCGCAAGCCCGTTTGATCGCCGTTCGTTGATGCGACGCGCCGCAACCGTCGGTGCGCGCCATGTGACGATGCTGCAGGCGCGCACCAGCGCGACGTCGAACGTGAGTGACACGAACACGTCGCAACTTTTTTTTCGCGCGATCCATGCGCCGCACCGCTCGCGTCGACGGCCAGATGTCGCGATCCATCGCCGCAGCATGACAGATCATGCAAGCAGGAATACGATCACCTTGCACACCGTCGCTCGGACGAGCGCGGTGCTCTGCGTGATCCACGCAAGCGCGCGAGTGACAGAATCACCAAGCCTGATGCGGGTTTTCGGCACTTCTGTTGCGCACCGAACCGCGATCGTCCTGCGCGTATCGTCGCGTAATCTTCAAGACGTCGTCGATGACGCGACATGCCCCGTTGGAGAATCGCTTAAGCGCGAAACGCCAATCTGTCGATATGCACCTACAAGACCTACGAGCGAGCGAGGTCGAAAAAAAATCCGACGCCTAAGTAAAAAGGTTTTGACAAATGCGGGATCAGAGTTAGTATGCTCCATTTAGAAGGGAGGTGATGCTCATGGCCAAGAAGAAACGCGCCACGAAAAAGAAGGCCACCAAGAAGAAAGCTGTAAGGAAGAAGAAGAAGGCCGCCCCCAAGAAGAAGGCCAAGAAGAAGGTCAAGAAGAAGGCCAAGAAGAAGGTGGTGAAGAAGAAGAAGAAAGCCACCAAGAAGAAAAAGAGAAGGTGACACGTGTGACGCGTGCCGTTCCCGCGTGGGCGGCCACCACGAAATTCCAGCGGGCGGCACGCGTCGATGCTCCAGGCCGGTTACGGTTCCTGGAGAGGATGGAAGGTGCTTCCGCCACGGCAGCACCTTCCATTCCTTTTTACGCCCAGCTTCCTCCCCGCCCCGATAGACACTTGCCCACGGACAGTCCGAACGGTTTATAATGCCCCTGGCCCTCGGTGAGAGGATCCTCCGGGGAACCACGGATGACCGTCTGATGAGACGAATCGCGATCATCAACCAGAAGGGCGGCGTGGGAAAGACGACGACGACCGTCACGCTCGGCGCGGCGCTGGCCCGGAGGGGCAGCCGGGTGCTCTTGATCGATCTGGATCCGCAGGGACACATGACCTTGCACCTCGGCATGGACCTCGACGGCTCCTCGCCGACGACCTACGACCTCCTGACCCGGTCCACCCCCGTCCATCAGGCACGACAGCAGGTGGATGATCGCTTGTGGTGCGTGGGGGCCCACATCGAGCTGGCCGCCGCTGAGCCCGAGCTCGTCAGCGTCGTCGGACGGGAAATGATCCTGAGGGATCGGCTCGAAGCCCAGCCCGATCCGTACGACTACGTCCTGATGGACTGCCCCCCCAGCCTGGGCCTCCTGACCCTCAACGCCCTGGCGGCGGCACGCGAGGTCTTCATCCCGATTCAGGCACATTTCCTGGCCTTACAGGGCATGGGCAACCTGCTCAAGACGGTCAGCCTGGTCAGCCAGCGAATCAACCCGGACCTCCGCGTCAGTGGAATCATCCTGTGCATGTTCGAGTCGACGACGCGTCTGGCGGGTGAGGTGGTCGAGGAGCTCCAGGGGTTCCTCGCCGAGGCGGGCAAGGCCAGCATGCCCTGGGCCCACGCCAGGCTCTTCGACACCCGCATCCGGCGGAACATCAAGCTCGCCGAATGTCCCAGCCACGGCAAGACCATCTTCGGCTACGCGCCGACGAGCAACGGCGCGACGGATTACGAGATGCTCGCCCTCGAGGTCGCGGGCGAGCTCCCCAGTCGGGACGAGCCGCTCGACGCGGATGACCAGATCCCCGCGGCCAAGCAGGCGGACGCGCCTCCGCCCGACCCCGTCGATGCCGCCAGTCCGCAAGGGCCCCCAATCGGCTACCAGCCCGATCTGCAACCCCCCGTTGATGGCCCGCAGGCTGCGCCCGCATCGCCCCTGCCGGAGAGCGCCCCATGACGACCGACCGGGCTCGGACCGGCTCGGCGTGGTTCCAGCGGACCTGGTTCCGCAACCTGTGGTTGGCCTACTGGGTGACGCTGTTTGCGCTCACCCACGCGCCGGAGCCGAAGTGGCCCGGCTGGTCATCCAAGCCCAGCGACAAGACGATCCACGTGGTGGCCTACTTCCTGTTGGCCGGGGCCGGCTGGCTTGTTCTGGGGTCTCGCTCCGGCCCCTCCCGATGGCGCGTTCTCGATTGGTTCGCTGCGGTGATCATCTACGGCGCCTGCGACGAAGTCCTTCAGGCCGTCTGCGGGCGATACTGTTCGACGCGCGACCTGGCCGCTGACGCGATCGGCGCCGCCGCTGCCATCGTCGGCGTCGAGGTGTTCCACCTCCTCCGACGCGGGCGCCACCCGGCCCAAGCATGACCCTCTCACGCCGGCGCGCGACGGCGAATTGACCTCAAGGAAGGCCATTGGTATCCTTCATCGTGGGCGATCTGCAGGATGATTCGCTCGCGTCGGTGCTGTATCTGCCATCAAGGCGCTCGCCATGCCCGAGTCGAAACCAGCAGCCTCCTCTGCCCGAAAGCGCGGTCTGCTCAACGTCAAGGACACGATCGAGTCGGTCATCGTGGCCTTCATCCTGGCCTTCGTGTTTCGGGCCTTCGTGGCGGAGGCCTTCGTGATTCCCACCGGGTCGATGGCCCCGAACCTGTACGGGGTCCATCGCATGATGACCTGCTCGGCCTGCGGGATGGAGTACGCCTACGGATTCTCGCCAGCGCCGGCGGGCAAGCTCGTGCCGCCCAACAAGCTGATCTGCCCCAACTGCGGTTACGGCGGCGACGAGAAGGTGACCACCAACCCCGACAACGGCGACCGGATCTTCGTGCTCAAGTGGCTGTTCGACGTGGGACGAATGCTGCCCGACGTCGACAACCACGGGCCCCGTCAGTGGTGGCACGTCTTCAAGCCCTGCCGGTGGGACGTCGTGGTGTTCAAGGACCCCAACGACGGCACGACCAACTTCATCAAGCGGCTCATCGGGCTGCCCGGAGAGGTCCTGGAGATCATTGACGGCGACATCTACTCGGCCGATGCGTCGGCACTGGCCGAAGACGAGCATGGCCGATCCCTTCTGGCAAGACTAGAGCAGGACCACACCCGCTACCGGGAACTGACCCCCCAGGAGCGGCGCACCCTCGATCAAGCCCTGAGAATCCAGCGCAAGACGGATCGGGCACAGGGCGTCCTGTGGCTGCAGGCCTACAACCACGACTTCCTGCCGGTCAACAAACCGAGCCTGGCGCAGTGGCGGCCAACCGACGAGGCGTCCGGCTGGGACACCAAGCACCGAAAGCTCCGGTTCGACCCCAATGGGAGCGGCGAACACCACCAGATCGAATTCGTTCGCGACCGACCCGAGTGGCTCGATGAAAACGGCGGGCCGTTGGCCAGCCATCCCGTCACCGACATCTACGCCTACAACGGCAGCCGGTGGTCCTATCCCCTCGCCGGGACCAGTGAGAGTCGGCTGGACGTCAGCGATCTGCGGCTGCGATGCCTGTTGTTCCCGAGAGGCGGAGACGGGCAACTCACGCTCTCGATCACCAAGCGGGACGACCGCTTCGTCGCTCTGATTGCCAGTGACGGCCGGGTCGAGTTGACCCGATCCTCGTTGGACAGGCCCAAGGACAAGCCCGTTCTGATCGGCCAGGTCCGCATCGACCCGCTCGTCCGCGACAAGCCGGTCGATCTCGGCCTGACGAACGTCGACTACCGCGTCACCGTTTGGGTGGAAGGCGACCCCGTCCTCCAGACGACCGACGACCAGTATCCGGTGCTAGACGAAGGCGGCCCGCGCTCGTTGGCTGCGTACGCCCGCCGCTTGGACCCCGTCGCCGGCAATGCCGCCCCGCAGATTCGCATCGGGGCCTCCGGCATGGGGTTGGAGCTCTGGCACGTCGTCATCGAGCGAGACGTCTACTACCGCACCCCTCGGGATCGGGGCGCGTCGATGGGGCATGGCGTTCAGGGAAACCCCATCTACCTGCGGAACCAACCCGAGCGCGGCATCCAGGAGTACTACTGCCTTGGCGATAACAGCCCGCTCAGCAAGGACAGCCGCCTGTGGAATACCGCCGGGCCGCACCTGACCCACCGATTCGCGACCGGCGAGTACCAGCTCGGCACCGTCCCGGCGGACCAGATGATCGGGCGCGGGTTCCTCGTGTACTGGCCCGCAGGCTACCCGCTGATCCAGGAGCGCTTGCCGCTCATTCCTAACGTCGGCGACATGCGTCTGATCCGCTGACCCGACCGACGGGGTGATCCCGTGGCCAGACGTCCTGTCATGACAGCTCCTCGTTCCGGAGACGTCGCCGAGGGCAATCCAGAAGCGCTATCTGAGGGGCAAGCCGCTCCCGGTCGAAGCCGGCGCCGGCTCCGACCAAACGCCGTCGGCCTAGGAGTGGCGGGCGTCCTGTGGCTGCTGGTCAATGGGTACTGCGCGGTTCAGCTTCTGAGGGCCGGGGAATCGGGCGCAAGCGCGTTGCTCGTGATGGATCTGCCTGTCCTGGCCGTCCTGGGTTGGTATCTCATCCTCCGGTGCGTCCCGTCCCGGTCTGTGGGGGCGTCGGGTCCACGAGCAGCCGGCGATTGGTTGAAGACCGGCCTCGTAATCCTGGCCGTCGCGCTGGGCGTCGCGGCCGTGTGGATAGGACAGGTCCACGTCCGCGACAGCCGTACTGCCATCAATGAGATGGCCTCACTGCCGTCTGCTGACGCGGGGTCCGCCGGCGCGATGCGTCGGCTGATCGAGAGCTACTATACGCTGGCCATCTCCGGGGGACTGCTGCAGTTGGCGGTGGCGACGCTGGGGGTTGCCCTGAGCAGAGAGGGCCGGTCCAGCGACGAGGACTGAGCAGTGTGGCACAACCGCCCTCGGTTGTGCGGCCCGAAACTCATCCGCCGAAGGCTCCCCGGTCACACGGGACGACCTACTACAGCCCTTCAACCATAGATACAGGCAGCTTAGCCAAGCCCCAGGTCCGCACCGAGCGCGGCGATCAGCGGATCGCATCCGAATCGAACGATGTCGGTGACGGGCAGCGACGTCTCCTCGGACGCCGCGTCGATGGCTGCGCGGGCTTCATCGTCGCTCAACCCCGTCGTATAGAGCGCCACGCCGCAGACGCGGCAGGGATGGCGGGCGTTGGCCAGACGCTCGGACAGCGCGATATGCTCGGTCAACGAGGCGGACGGCTGCTCCACCCCCCGATGTTCCGTCCGCCCGGGCTGGTGGCACATGATCAGTGCGTCGGGGCACGACCCGTGAAGCAACGACAGCGTGACGCCCGAGTAGCCGGGATGCGTGATCGAGCCCTGTCCCTCGATGAAGGCGATTTGCCTATCGGCGACCTGTTCGCACAGCCATTCGGCCGCGCCGGCGGTGAAGTCGCTGATGACGCGGTCGACGGCGATGCCCCAGCCCTCGATCATGATGCCCGTCTGGCCCGTGGCGACGAAAGCGGCGTCCCACCCGGCGCGACGCGCGGCCGCCGTTAACTCCAGCGCGGTGACCATCTTGCCGATCGCGCAGTCCGTGCCGACCGTGAGCACGCGCTTCACGGACAGATCGGCCGCCCGCCCGTCAGCCACGCGGTCGAAGGCCCCCGGATCGCGAACATCCAACAAGTTCGCCCCGTGCTTCCGGGCCAGCGCAGCCAGCTCCTCGTCTTCGCGAAGCATCACGTGCAGCCCGCTGATGATGCCCAACCCGTGCTTGATGGCCGACGTGATGTACCCGCGCCAACCATCGGGCAACTGACCGCCAATCGGCGCGACCCCGACCAGCAGCGAGTCCGGCTCGTACCGCATCGCCTCCTCGACCGACGCAACGATGGGGATCCCCTGTCCCCAGCCCATGTGGTCCTCCAGCCGCTCACCCGCGTGCTGAGGGTCGAGCACCGCCGCCACGTGATTGCCGCGGTAGCGGACGATCGAAAAGGCCGTCTTGGCCCCGAACGGCGTCAACTGCCCGTCCGTCAACACGATCATTCGTCGAAAGTCGACGCAGTTCATGGTTCGATCATTCCCACGTCCGATAGCCTACACGTCGCGCCCCCATCGGTCCGCACCCGAACAGTCTACGCCATCGCCAACCCAAACGACAGCCCTCGCCCCTGATGCGCCCTGCCAGTACTGCAGACGTGCGGTCGCCCCCAAGATGTGTGCGACAACGACGCACCGCAACGTAAAGTGCGGCCGCAATTCAGTCGAGATATTAGCCAGAAGGGGCGCATGCGGATGCGCCAACCCATTCGTCCCGTTCAGTCCAAAGGAAACGTCCCAACATGCTGACAGCCCCGAGCCTCACCCCCTCAACCTCCACGGAACGGCGGTCCGAACCGCGACTCCGGTACTCCTGGCAGATGTATTTCCAGCATCCTGAAGACGGACGCATGGAGCAGGGACGAACGCTCGACCTGTCCAGAAGCGGCGCCGCCTTCACTACCGGCTGCGACAGCCGCCTTTGGCCCGGCAAGGAGCTTCTCTTGCGGATGACGCACCCCATGGTGTTGGGTGAGTCCTTCAGCGTCCTCGAGGTCCGTCGCGCCGCCGAGGTCCTCCGCGTCGACCCTTACAACGGCGACTGCAATCGCGTGGCCGTTCGACTCACCACGCCGCTCGACTACGACCCGGCCTCCGACGCATGACGCATAAAGTGCGGTGGATCGACGCCGCTTTCCCGATTCGGTCAGGCTGTCCCAACGCCGTCCTTGACCAACGGGCGCCGCTCGATAGCATCAGACCAGATGCAGCTGCAAACACGGGCGCGGATGTGCCCCGCCGCGGCGGCGAGCCACATTCATTCAGTCTCAACATGAGCACGACCGTCGAAACGCTCACGGACCAGACGCGAGACGCATGGCAGGCGTACGTCACCGGATCGCCCGCCGGCACGTTCTATCACAGTCTGGCGTGGCACGACGCCCTGCTGGCCGCCTACAAGCACAAGCCCCACTATCTCATCGCCCGTCGCGAAGGTCGCGTCGTGGGCGTGCTGCCGATGTTCTACGTGAAGAGCTGGATCGCCGGCAGGCTGCTCGTCAGCCTCCCCTACTCGGTCTATGGCGGCGCGATCCATGACGACCCGGACGCCGCGACGGCCCTGCTCGACGAAATGAAGCGCCTCGCCGAACGGCTCGACGTCCGGTGCGTCGACCTTCGATCGGTTGAGGCCAACCTGCCCGACTTGCCCGTGGTCGACCGCTACGCGACGTTCCGCAAGGCGCTGCCGCAGCGCGTGCAGGACGTCCTGCCGTCGTTGCCCCGCAAGGCCCGCGCAGCCGCACGGGCCGGTCGGAACAAGCACGGCCTGACCGTCGACGTCGACGATGCGCTACTGCCCGTCGTCTGGCAGCTCTACACGCGAAGCATGCGGCGGCTCGGTTCGCCCAACTACGCGTTCGGGTTCTTCCGTGCCCTCGTCGAGGCCACGCCGGACGCCCACCTCGTCTCGTTGGTCAGGTATCAGGGCCGGCCGGCGGCGGGGCTCGTGACCTTCCTGTTTGGTGATACGGTCCTGCCCTACTTCTCCGGATGCGACGAGACGCTCGACCGCTACGGCATCAACAACATCCTATACCTGTCGCTGATGGAGTGGGCGGTCGAGCATGGGTATGGGCAGTTCGACTTCGGCCGGACGCGCAAACTCAACCGGGGGGCCTACGACTTCAAGCGCCACCAGGGGTTCGAGCCTGAACCGCTGGCTTATCAGATCTACGTTCCGCCCGGGCAGCAGGCCCCCGAGCTCGTGCCCGGCAAAGGCAAGTTTGCCCTGGCCCAGCGGGTATATCGTCGGCTACCATTGTTCGTGACCCGACCCCTCGGCGCCTGGCTGGCCGGTGCGATCCCCGGTTGAGCCGGCGTCATCGCGGCGAGCGCTCGCTCCGGGCCGGCGGTGACGGCATGAAGATCCTCATGATTGCCCAACGCCTTCCCTACCCGCCGGACAAGGGCGAGAAGATCCGAAGCTATCACGAACTGAAGTACCTCGCCCAGCGGTATGACGTGTGGTGCGCCTGTCTCATCGATGACCCGGCAGACTGGGCGCACGTCGATGCAGTCCGCGAACTGTGCCGCGACGTGGCTGTCGTCCCCCAACCGCGCGCACTGGGCGCGCTGCGGGCGATCGGAAGTGTGTTGTTCGGCGGGACGATCACCGAAGGCTACTTCAGGTCGACCGCCCTGCAGGCCGCCATCGCGCGCTGGTCGGCGCACGTGCAGTTCGACGCCGTGCTGGCCTTCTCGTCAAGCGTTGCGCGCTATGGATTGGCCGTCGCCGCGCGGCGGCGGGTCGTCGATCTGTGCGACGTCGACAGCGCGAAGTGGGCGTCGTACGCGACCCGAAGACACTGGCCCGTTCGATGGCTGTTCGGTACCGAAGCGAAACGCCTGGCCCGACACGAGTGGGAGCTGGCTGCCGCCTTCGACGCTGCCACCGTGATCTCGGAGCGCGAGGCCGAGCGATTCAGGAACGCGCAGGCCGAGACTGCAGAATCGTCCCCCCCACCGGTGACCGTCTTCTGCAACGGAATCGACCTGGATGCCTTCACGCCCAGCGCGGACCCTGCGCCCGACCCGATCGTCGGCTTCGTCGGGACCATGGACTATCCGCCCAACACCGAAGCCGTGTGTTGGTTTGCCGATCGCGTCTGGCCGCGCGTTCGCCAGGACCAGCCGGCTGCCCGGTTCCGCATCGTCGGACGGTCGCCCACGCGGCGCGTTCGGTCGCTACGTCACAGGCCAGGCATTGACGTCACCGGCGCCGTGCCGAAGATACAAGATGAACTCCAGCGGATGCAGGTCTGCGTCGTGCCGATCCAAATGGTCCACGGCTTGCAAAACAAGGTCCTGGAGGCCATGGCCTGCGGCAAGCCCGTCGTGGCGACCCGCGCGGTTGCGGCGTCCGCAGGGGCGGAGCCCGGCCGGGACTTGCTGGTGGGTGATGACGAGGCGAGCTTCGCTGCAGAGGTCGCGACGCTCCTCAGCGATGCCGATCGTCGACAACGCGTGGGCGCGGCGGCCAGGAGCTTCGTCGAGACCCGATTCCGTTGGGAAGATCAACTGGCCGTGCTGGAGCGACTCCTGTGTGGGGGAGAGGAAGGGGTGGCGTCTGGCAAGTAAACGAACAACCACTTTTCGGTGATATAATATGCAATACGTCGTTGGTAAGAGGTCGTTGTGCAAGGGGCGTGTCGAACGGGATGGACCCTGCAGGGAGTCATATAGGCGCTCGCATTCGGGAGGCCCGGACGAAACAGGGGCTGTCTCAGGTCGAGCTTGCTAAGCAGGCAGGCATCAACCAGGGCTTCCTGAGCCAGATCGAGCGGGGCAAGCAGCAGCCCAGCCCTCAGACGTTGAGCGCGGTGGCGGTCGCGTTGGACCTGCCACCCGCGGTCTTGGTTGGGGACGGCGACGTGCACGACGCGCCGCAACCGCTGGACACGCTCGACCTGCCCGTCTTCGGGGCGATCCCGGCGGGCGCGCCCTCCGAATCGCAGACCCAATTAGAAATGTTTCCGGTGTTAAGACACCTATGGGGTCCAGACAGGTACTGCCTCAAGCTCGAGTTCGAGAGCATGGAGCCGACGCTCAAGCCAGGCGACATCGTCCTGGTCCACTACCGGCCCGGCGTCAATCCCGAGCATGTCCAGGGGCGGATCTGTGCCTGCCTCGTGGATGGGGAGGCAACATTGAAGCGGGTCAGCGTCGAGCGCAGTGGCGACGAGACGCTTGTGGTGCTCCGCGGGGACAATCCAGAGGTCCCCCCGATGATCGTCGACCTGTCCCGCCAGGAGCTGAGCATCCAGGGCGTCGCGGTCTGCCTGGTCAGCAGGAACCTTTGACAGCGGCGCATGAGCCCGGGGGGATCAAAGCTCGTCGAGTGTCACACCGAGACGCTCGGCGACGCGATCGAAATCGTCCAAGTTGTAGTACTCGATCACGACCTTGCCGGTGTGCCGCTTGCGACCTTCGCGGATGGTGACACGTGTCTGAAGGGCCTGCGTGAATCGCTGCTCGAGGTCCTGGATGAGGGGCCGCTTGGTCCGGACGGGGGGCGGAGGCGTGTCGGCAGCCGGGCCGGCAGCCTCCTCCTTGTGGGCACGGACGAGCTCCTCGAGGTGACGGACGCTGAAGGCGTTCTCGACGGTCTCGGTCGCGAGGCGTTCCATCGTCTCGGGATCGGGCAGGCCCAGGAGGCTGCGGGCATGGCCCATCGAAAGCGAACCCTCGCGGACCAGTGTTTGGACGGACTCGGGCAGATCGAGCAGGCGGATGTAGTTGGCGATGGTGGAGCGATCCTCGGCGAGGTGTTCGGCCAGGGATTCTGGCGTCAACCCGAACCGGTCGCAGCAGTGGCGGTAGGCCTGGGCGCGGTCAATGGGGTTAAGGTCCTCGCGGTGAATGTTCTCGATCAGGGCGAATTCGAGCATCTGCTGGTCGGTGACGTCGCGGACAACCGCGGGAATGGTCGACAGGCCAGCCTGCTGGGTGGCACGCCAGCGTCGTTCACCGGCGACAAGTTCGTAGGCGTCGCCGCAGGGACGGACGACGATGGGTTGGATGACGCCGGCGGCGCGGATGGACCGGGCGAGCTCTTCGAATTGCTCGGGGTCGGGTTGCGTCCGGGGTTGGAGGGGGTTGGGACGGACGGACTGGACGGGAATCTCCCGGGTCATCGGCGTGGTGCCGGAGGCGGTGGGGAGGGACGATTGGGGACCCGCGCCGACATCAGTGAGAAGCGACGCAATGCCGCGGCCTAGGCGACGGTCTTGTTTCGCCACAGGGCTCTCCTTTGCGAAGGGGGTAGGGGCATGGTTGTACTGGCGGGACATTATACTGCCGGTGATTCTCAGGACAAGGACCTTATGCCCAAACGACGGCTGTTTCACGTGAAACGGAGCCGCGGCGAGCCCCACACGGCAGCGCAAACGTTGTTCCACGTGAAACGGACGACCGCCCCGTCCGGAAAGCAGGGCTACGCGCCGGACGGATGCCTCAGCGCAGCTCGTTCCCGTTGAAATCCCCCGCGTGTTCGCCTATGATCCCGCCTCGTCCGTCCCCGGAGGCCCCATGTCATGGCATCGAGTGCGTTGGCCCCCTTCGTCCCAGTACTGCTCTGGCTCTTCTGTGCCCAGTCGCCCGCCATTGAGGTCACCAGCGGAAAGCTCGTTCTGCGATTCAGCAGCCAAACCGGCGACTGGATCGGGCTGAATCCCGGACGGCCGAACGCCGAGCTGATGGCGCCCAGCGGAGATTCACCGGCGACGGCCAAGCTCCGGACGAAGGACGGCGATCTGCCCAGCCAAGACGACCCCGCGAAGCTCCACCACGAAATCCGCGTACGAAACGACGTGACCGAATTCACACTCTGCCAGGGCTGGCGCAACTGGTCAGCCCATTCTTTATACAGACTACACGGATCAAGTAATACAATAACACGATACTCTGATTGGACCTACCGCGGCACGAAAGCCATGCGTGTCACGGGAGCGACGTTGACACTGCCCGGCCTTCGGTTCGACGGGCAGCGGGACAACTTCTATGTCTTCCCTGCCGCCTGGCCAGCCGAACCCCATCCGTACGCAGGTCTTCGTCCGGGCCGGCGTCGATCCGAGTCGAGTTGGCTGAAGGGCAAGGCCAGCGTCGCCGTCGTGCACGCGCCCGCGCAGCGGCTGTCGGTCTTGGTCGGCCACGAGCTGCTCCTCGACGGCGCAACCATCGTGGCCACCGAGCACGCCGGGCGCATCGACCTGACGCATCGGTTCAACACGGCCGGGCTGATCCAACCGGGCCAGACCTACCGCATCGGCGTGCAGCACATCCAGATCGTGCGCGGCGACTGGCACGCGACGCTCGAGGCGCTTGCCGCGTTTGGTGACTCGCTCGGCAACGGCCCGCCCGCCGATTCGCCGGCGTGGCTCGATCGATGTGTCATCTACTCATGCTACCCTCGCGGGCCGATCGGCGTGAGCTTCAACGGCGGCGGTGGATTCAACGCCTTCGCAGCGCACCTGCCGTACCTGGCCGACCTCGGTGCGACCGCGCTGTGGCTGAACCCGATCTACACGAAGCCGCCGTGGATCTACAGCATCACCGACTACCGTGCCGTGGCCCCCGAACTCGGGACGAAGAACGACCTCAAGCGCTTTGCCGAACGGTCGCACGCGCTCGGCCTGCGGGTGTGGCTGGACTTGGTCTCCCACGGTCCGGCCAAGGACAGTCCGTCCGCGCGCGAGGCGCCATCCGAGGGGTGGGCCCGGAACGAGGACGGCAGCCTTCACATGAGTTGGGGCAAGAACCTGACCGGCGACTACACGCATCCAGCCTGGCAGAAGTACATGTCGGATGTGGCCGCCTATTGGGTGACCGAGTTCGGTGTGGACGGCTACCGTCACGACTGCGGCCATGGGAGCAGCGGCTGGAACTGGGCGCCCGACGCACCGTACCGTCCCAGTGCGGCCGGTCCGTTTGGCGGCGTCGTACTCTCGAAGGTCGTGCGGGATCGGATCCGCAAGATCAACCCGCACGCCGCGCTGTTTTCCGAGACGGGCGGACCGGTCTTCTTCCGCTCGGCGGATCTGATCTACGACTATCCGTTCTACTTGGGGTGCCGCGAGATGACGTACGGGATGTCGCGGGATGCGTGGCTGCCGCGGATGCGCCGGTGGCTGCAGCTTTCCAGGCTCACCTATCCGCGACGCGGGCTGCGTGGTCTGGTGCGGTTCCTCGAGAACCATGACACAGTGCGATCGGCGGCGTTCTTCGGCGTGGGCCCGGCGCAAGCCCTCACCGCGCTGGCCGTCTTCACCCAAGGCACACCGATGATCTACCAGGAACAGGAGATCGGCTATGGGCCAGCGCTGAAGCGGTGGCTGAGACTGCGAAACCTGCTGCCCGAACTGCGAGCCGGCACGGCGGACTATCAAGCCGTTCAGGTCGACGAACCTGGTGTGCTGGCCTTCTTGCGCGAGGGCCAGAGGACGGCGGCGGTGGTGGCGATCAACTTCACGGGCCGTCCCATCCGCGCCCGGCTGATCTGGCCAGACGGTCTGGCGACGCGGTACCCGGTTGCGCAGTCGGCGATGACCGGGGAGGTGGTGGCCACGGACGCGAATCGCTGTGCGCTGGCCATCCCCCCGTATCGTCCGGTCGTGCTGGGCTTGCGGACCAAGCCCGATCCTGCCCTGAAGCCGAAGGGGGCGACGCCGCCACCTGCTTCCGCGCCCGAATCACTCGTCATGGCCGAAACCAGGCGATCAACAGATGCTGGCGGGACCGAGTTTCGCATTCGATGTCGTCCCGTCGCCAAGTGGTTCGTGGCGACGGGCGAGGGCGTGCTGCTCGACGCGTTTGTCGACCCGCATCGTCCCGGCCGGCTGCCGACGCGGGAGCCGTGTTGGCAACCGTTGACGCACGGTCTGTGGGACACGTGCAGGTTCGCGTCGATGGGCGTGCGATCGGCCGACGGTCGGGAGTTGCGGCTCAACCGTATTGACGTTCCTCGGCTCATCGATGCCCGGATCGAGGACGATTCCGGCGTCGGTCGCAACGTGCAGATGGTCCTGGTGACCCGCGACGCCGGCGCCAAACCCTATGTCCTGGCGGATCAGGCGGGTCCAGCCGAACTCGCGCCGTTGCCCAGCGAAGCGGATAATATGCCGGGCGTCGATGTCGATGCGTTCAGCGTCACGTTGTCGAACCGGCACTACGCCTTGACACTCGCACGGCGCCACGGGGGCGCGATCGCGAATCTGTCGTTGGGCGGCAGGGAGTTGCCCCGTCCCGGGATGGCCTACCTGGCCTCGGAGGTCTACACGGATTGGGGCCTGTATCGCAAAGGGAGACACGTCGGCACGCGCGAGGAGCCGGCGCCCCGACTGGCGTTGAGCTCGACGGGGAATGGCCGGGCCGTCACGTTCACGGGGTCGTTGAGGGGTCATTCGTGGAACAGTGTTCAGCGCGGTTGGGTTGTCCAGCCGCGGACCCGCTATCGCCTCACCTATCGCGTTGACGACTCGCCCGTGGTCCGCTTGGCGTTGGGCCTGACGTCCGAGCGGGATCGGCCGGCCACCTCGGCCTTCTTCGCCTTCCGCTGGGAGATCCACGGTGTGAAGGCGTGGTCGGCGACCTGGGTCGGGGGCCAGGCCGACGGTCGGCCTGGCGAGAAGAACGGACAACGGGTCTTCCAGAGCTCCCAGCGGCAGTCCGGCGCGAACGGCTGGACGTTGTCGATCCAAACCGAGGCCGGCGAGATCCGGGTCCGCCCGTCGCGCGGCGCCGATCGTCATCCGGCCAACACGTTCCTGTTGGACGGCGGCGTGGGACGCATGCACCTGTTCGTTGCGCTGCTGAACGGCAACCCGGTGGACTTGCGGGCCGGCTGCGAACACGCGGGCTCGGTCGAGCTGGTCCTGAACCCGCGGTGACGAAACAGCGGGACGTCGGGGGGACCTGGCTGCCAACGCCTCCGAGCAGATTGACGTCATCGGCCCTCATCCTTACGATCCGCGGGCATGGGACATCGCCCGAATGCGCATTGCGTCCGTTGGCCCCGGCGAACCGCCGCTGTTGCGGTCGTGCCGTTCGTTGCGGCGTGGCTGATTGGCTCCTCCGGCTGTCAGCAACCCCACATGCCCAAGCCGCCGTCGTTCGAGGTCGAGACACAACCGTGGCGGTTCGGTCGCACGGAAGGGACGCTGCTGACCACGCCGCACTACAAGATCTACACGACCGTTCAGGAAGGGGACCTGCACGTCCTGGTACCGAGGCTCCTGGAGACGGCCCATCAGCATTACGTCCGCGTCTTGCCGGTGGACGAGCCGGTGACGACGCGAAGCAACGTCTACGTCTTCCGGACGCGCAACCAGTGGGAGCGGTTCACGCGGCAGTTTTCGCCGGCCCGCGCGGATACGTACCTTCGTATCCGCTCGGGGGGCTACGCCGAACCGAAGGGCACGGTGGTGTACTGCCTGCCTCGGCGATACACCACGCTGGCCGTCATTGCCCATGAATGCCTACACATGTATGTCTTTCGGAACCTTCCGCGACGGTCGGTGCCGCCCTGGCTCAACGAGGGGTTGGCCTGTTACTGCGAGGGCCACGAGTGGCACGACCAGACGCCCGTCTTCACGCCGGGTCAGAACCGGTTTCGCATGAACGCGGTGCGACGGGCGCTGGCCCGAGGGACGTTGTTCAAGATCGAGGAGATGTTGGGCACGAACGTGGGCAAGATCGTTCGGTTCACCCCGAAGCGCGTGGAGGTGTACTACGCCCAGGCGTGGTCGATGGTGGCCTTCCTGATGGACTGCTCCATGTACCGGGACGCCTTTGCCAAGCTCCGTCGCGAACTCGGCACCCGAAAGATGCGTCTGGCGATCAACGGGTACCTCGTCGCCAACCCGACCTCGCGTGGCCGGCCGATGAGCTACGGTGAGGCCTTGTTCCGGTGCTACATCAGCGATGACCTCGAGCGCTTCAACGCCGAGTACGGCGTGTGGCTTCGCAAGCTCACGCAGCCGGAGCAGCGTCCCTGGTGGCAATTGGGTCTGGGGACGCGGCCACCGACGTCGATAGCGGCCGGAGCGTTGCCGTCAGAGCCATTGGGCGCCTGTGGAGCGGGTTCGGGGTTCCGGGTCCCGAGTTCGGGACGCGCTGGGGGGTTCGGCGGCGTATGAGGTGGGTGGCTGCTCAGATCCTCGGCGCCTGTCGTGTAGCGCGGATGGGCTTGGCGATCACAGGGACTCGGGACAGCGCGGCGGCGAAGCGGGGGTGAGCGCGGGGTCTGTCCGCGGATTTTCGCTTCTCGCCGAGGCCGAGGCGCTCGCGGAGAAGAACCAGTAACGTCCGCACGACGGTTGCGCCCACGTTCATCTTGGTCGGGCCGATCTTCTGATCGTACCTCAGGATGATGGGGACCTCGCCGAAGATCGCGCCGTGCTTGTGCAGGCGGAGCAGGATCCCCACCATGCAGGCGAACCCCTCCTTGGCGAACAGGTGGTTGCCCTGCGAGGCCAACGCCTTCTGCAGACATCCAGCCCGGTAAGCGCGGAAGCCGCAAGAGTAGTCGCGCACGCCGGGGATCGGGTAGGCCACCCTGAAAAGCAGCGACATGCCACGGGACATCAGGCGACGGAGGAGCGGGACGCCCTTGACGACGGCGCCGTTCCGGTAGCGGGAGGCGATGACGACGTCCCGGCCCTCCAGGACATCCTGGATCATGCGCCGGAGCTGAGCGGGCAGGTGGCTGTTGTCGGCATCCATGCAGACGATGACGTCGTCGGGGTCAGCCTGTTGTGCAGCGGCGACCATCCCGCGCATGAAGGTCTCGGCCAGTCCGCGGTTGGTGCCGTTACAGAGGATATCAACCTTAAGACCCCGGGAATTTCGGCGGGCCACGTGCGGCGTGTCGTCCGTGGAGCCGTCATCGACGAGGATGAGCCGCAGGTCCAGGTCGTGCGCATCTGGCACGAGGCGGCGGCAACCTTCGAAGATCGCCGGCAGGTTCTCCGCCTCGTTGTAGGCAGGCAGGACCACCCAAGCACGCATGACGTTTGCTCGTCCTTTCGAAAGCGATGCGGGACCGGGATTGGGCCCCGCTTCCGGTTCTGGATATCGGCTCTGCGCGTGGCGCGATTAGCTATTGCTATTCAAGACTTCGCGAGCCTGAGAAGACGAATTTCTCGCGGATATGCGGGCATGCGTTGGGCGAGATCACCTGACCGGAGTCTTTGAAGCCCCCGGCTGCGAGGACGGGCGGGACGTAGCGGGGTCCTCTAATAGGTAAGCGCCGGCCTTGATGAAGAGCCTTTTATCGACCAGTCGGTACCTGTCGGTGAGGGCGCGGAGGAAGGCCTCTTGCGGTGGACGATGGGCGTGGATGAACCAGATGTACTTCGGGCTGTCCGCGTCTTCGAGAAACGCGCGGACCTTCGGAAGATCTCCCTCGACGCCCCCGATAACCGAGACCCTCGTGCTCGAGCCGAACGTCTCGAAGTAGTAGTCGAGGTATTCTCGGAGCCACACCCACGCAACGACGACGGCGCCGGGCGTGTCGCGTTCACGCTCGACGACGAACTCCACCGCTTCTCGAAACTGCGTCTTGTGGGGAATCGTGTAGTAGCGGTTGCCGATGACCAGCTGTCCCAGGAACAGGCCGACAAGAAGGATCGCCGTCGCCGTTCGCCAAGGTGGCTTGGTGGGCAGGCCTGCAATCGCCCTGGCCAGGAGCAGGTAGAGCGGGGGCAGGCAGATCAGCATGTTTCGGTTCGTCAGGATTGGCGTCGAGACGATCGACTTGATCATGACCACGGCGATCGGCACGACGACCCACAGCAGCAGCATGACCTCCGTTCGGTTCACGCCCTTTCTGACGGTGCGGTAGGCCAGGCCGGCGTAGAACGCGAACGCGACGGCCGTCAGCAACTCTGACATGCCGAACATGTAGTAGAAGATCCTGCCGACGTGTCGCAAGCCCGGCCGGGTCAGGTAGAACTCGGCCGAACGCGCGTCCCTCAGGAACTCCGGCAGCCAGGGCAAGTAGAGGACCAGGATACCGACGTGGATGGCCAAAAAGACGATCAGCCGCCGTTTGCTACCGAGACAGGCCACGCCCATCGCCATCCCCGCCAAGCCGACGAACACGACGGCGAAGGGGTGCAGGTACAGCGTGGCTGCGGCACAGCAGGCGTAACCTGCGGCCGCCCAGGTCTTCTTGTCCCGGACCACGCCGGTCCAGCAGCAGGCCATCAGGATGACGAGCAGGATGAGGAAGGCGTACGCGCGGACCTCCTGGCTGAAGTAGATGGGCATGCACGCCACCGCCGTCAGCCCGGCTGCGATCAAGCCCTCCGCAATGCCGAAAAGCTGCCGCCCGAGCAGGAACATTGCCGGGATCCACAGCGTGCCGGCCAGCGCCGATAGCAACCGCAGCGCCGCCTCGGAGTCTCCGAACGCCCGCTGCCAGTAATGCAGCAGGATCAGGTACGCGGGCGGGTAGATGTCGGGCCTGACGCCCTTGTTCATCACCTCATCGAGCGTCTTGAAGTGGGACTGATACCAACTGTGCAGCTCGTCGTTGTAGAGCGACTCGTGACTCAGGCCGTACAGTCTCAGCGACAGCCCCAACGCGGTCAGTAGCAACAGGATGGTCCAGTGGTTCCGTTTCATCGACGCTTGGTCTTCCCCGAGACAGGTTCGCCGTGCACCCGCGCGAGTCCTGGCGGGTCGAACGACATGTCGCATGAGAACATCCGCGCCGCGGCATATCAAGCCCGGCTGTTGAACCCAGATGAGACGTGGTAGGATGACGGCCGACCATTCAGACACGGGCCCCGCTTGGCTGCGGGCGATGATCCATGTCTTTCCCCACTGCATCGAGGCTCCACATGTGCATCACAAGCATGACGTTCTTGTGTTTGGCCGTTCCGGGTCCGGTTGCGGCCGGGCCGATGACGCTGCCGCTCGATGAGCGGCCGGCGTGGTTGCAGCGAGATGGGATCGTGATGGCGGGCAGTTGGGAGCCTCTGTTGTTCCGCGTCCGTCGAGACGGTGCGCCCGGTTACACGGCGACGGCCGAGCAACGTGCGGCCTACGAGCGCGAGCACAGTCCCGAGATGATCGCGAAGCTCAAGGATCTCGGCGTCAACTTCGTGATGATGCATTGCCACAAAGGTGGCGGGCTGGTCGCCGAGCGCGAGAGCATGGGCGACGCGGTGCGGTTCTCGAAGCGCTGCCACGACGCCGGCCTCCGCGTGGGTGTGTACAACTACAGCGGGGCGTTCCTGTGGGAGCTGCTGTTCAAGGAGGTCCCGCAGGCGAAGGACTGGGTCCTGCTCGATCAGAAGGGCGATCCGTTGACCTACGGCCGGGCCACGTATCGCTACCGCTGGAACCGAAACCACCCGGACGCGCAGGCCTACTACCGCAAGATCGTCCGGTTCGCCGTGCAGGAGATCCGCGCGGACCTGATCCACTTCGACAACTACACCTACGGACCCGGGCGCGACGCGAATTCCGTGAAACGGTTTCGCGATCACCTGCGCGCGCACTTCACGCCCGCCCAGCTTGCCGAGATGGGGGTCGAAGATGTGGCGGCCGTCATGCCGCCGATGGACCCGAAGCGGACGGACATGCTCCGGCGGGTGTGGCTGGCGTTCTGCTGTGCCTCGCTGGCCGAGTCCTATCACGACATGTCGCGCTACGCCCGCACGCTCCGCAAGGACATCCTGGTCGAATGCAATCCTGCCGGCGCGGGCGGCAGGATCCGCCCGCCCGTCGACCATGGTCAGCTATTGCAGGGCGGCGAGGCCTACTGGGCGGAGGGCGGCCGGCCGGGCGTCGGACGGATCATCAACTACAAGATCGCCCGGCGGATGGACAACGTCTGTTTCGTCTACACCCGCACGCCGCTCGAGATGGCCGAGTCGATGGCCTTCAATCGCGACTGCCTGGGCTGCGTCTGCTGGTTCGAGTACGGCAAGTTGGTCAACTACCCCGGCCGGAAGGAGCCCGTCTCAGCCGAGCTCGGCCCGTTCATCCGCTTCTTCCACAACCGACGCGATCTCTTGCGCGGGGCCGACGTCGTGGCGGACGTGGCCGTCCTGCGCAGCTTCGCCTCGCAGGTCCACGGCGGATCGGCGGCGTCGCTGACCTACGGCGTCGAAGGCATGCTTGTCGAGAACCGCATCTGCTTCCAGACGATCTTCGATCACCACTTCGCGGACCTGAAGCGCTATCGCGTGCTGGTCCTGGCCGGGTGCGTCGCCCTGTCGGACCTGCAGATCCAACAAATCCAGGCGTACGTGACATCGGGCGGACGACTCTGCCTGGTGGGTCCGGCCGCCACACACGACGAATGGATGCGACCCCGCGGGAAGGCTGCCCTCGAAGCGCTGCCATCCGATCGCGTGCTTCGGTGTGACGGACTGGATGGCGCGCTGGACACGATCCGACGGGCCTGTGGCGACGGGCTTTCGCTGTCCGTCGAGGTCGCGTCCCGACCGTGGACGATGGCCGTCGGCGGCAGGCTGTATCCGGACAGGGGCTACGCGATCACGCGGCTGCCCGAAGCGCTCGTGGGCCTCAAGACCGTTCGCTTCTCCCACACGCAGGCCAAGCGCGATGCGACGTTGCGATTCCGAGCCAAGGTGCCCGTGCGGGTCTTCGCGGTGTTCGGGCCGAGGTGTGAGACCGATCAGTGGCTCGACCCGCAGCCCGGCTGGCAGGTGTACCAGGCGTCGGCGTTCGGCTGCACGCTCGCGTACATCGACAAGAAGGATATCCACTACCGCGACTTCGACGCGGGCCCCGTCACGCTGTTCCAGGGCAAGCGGGGTAACTACGCGATCCTGGGGATCAAGGCCCAATCGCCCAGCAGCGGCCCGATGCCCTTCGTCGCCGAAGGTCAGACCGGGGGCGGCTCGCTTCGCGCCGAGCTGACCGAGCAGGCCGGCAAACGCCTCGTCCATCTCGTCAACTACCAGCCAGGTCTGTCCATCAAGGACATCACCGTGCACGTGCGCCTGCCGGGCGCCCAGCGCACCAAGACGGTATCCCTGGCCAGCCCGCATCACCCCGATGACGTCCGGGTGCCGTTCAAGGAGAAAGGCGGCGTCGTGACGTTCACCGTCCCGTCGGTGGATGTGTATGCGATCGCAGCCGTCCGTGTGGACCGAGCTGTCCGCAACAAGGATTGAGCGGCGTGGCGAGTTCGGGCGCCTTGATCGCGGCCCCGGTCCTCAAACGATCAGTGTAGGCTATGCGGACAGACGGTCGCAGTGCCGGTAGAGGTAGAGGAGCCTGAGATCGTCGGCGGCTTCGTAGACTCGGGTCGACTGCGGGTCGCCGAACTGCCTGGCCAGTTCCGAAGGGGCCACCGTGTGCATCGCCCGCATCGCCGACGGGCGATTGTCTTCGTAGGCGTCGATGATGGCGGCCACGCCCTCGGACTTCAGGTTGCCCAGCCGCCACGGGGGTTCGAGCGGACCGATGTTGGTGTAGACGTCGAAGTCGCCCTTGACGTAGAAGGTCAGTCCCTCCGGGAGGGCGAAGCCGTACGGTTTGGGATCCTGCTCGCGCAGGATCTCCGCGTGCCAGTCGCGCTCGGGACGCCAGAGGACGTCGCGCTTGCCGTGCCGTTTCGTCGACGCGATGAGGTCCTCCGGGATCCCGCCGAGCTCCTCGAGGGTGGGTCGAAGGTGCTCGATGTAACGGCCCTCGCCGTCGGGGCCGGGCGGGTGGAGGAACAGATCGAACGCATCGCCGAGGGCCTCGACACGTTCTGGCAGGTGCAGCTCGTCGACCAGCCTCATCAACACGTCCAGCTCGGGCAGGATCTTTCGGGTCAGGAAGAGCTGCCACCGAGGCCTCATGCCGACCTCGAGCAATCGCTTTGTCGCCGCCAGGCAGTCACCAAACGCGCCTTTCCTGCGGTAGAACCAGTCGTTGGTGTCCTCCAGGCCGAAGAGGCTGATCTGGCACGTGTCCGGGCCGACCTGGCGGGCCCATGCGGCATAGTCCGGGTCGCGCGCGAGCCGCCAGACGCTCAGGAGCTCGAACCGCATCGGCTCGCCGTCGCTCAGCTCGGCCGACAGCGCGTGCAGACCCCGGTAGTCGTCCGAGTAGTCCGGCTCGCGAAACCACGTGTAGACCTTCAACGTCTCGAAGAACGGCGCGGTCTGGCCGTCGCGCCGATAGCCGCGAAACTGCTCGCAGCCCCATCGCACGTCCTGCTCGGTCAGACGTGGCCCGTGGGACCTGCCGAGGTAGCAGTGCCGACACGCATTGGGACAGCCGTGCATGTCGAAGGCGATTCCGATGTCTCGCGATTCGAGTCGTGGCATGACGCCCGTACCTCGTGCGCCGTTCGCTCACCGTCTCGGGACGTCCCCGCGGACGTTGGATTGAGGGATCTACCGGATGTCCGATCGCTGCCCCGCATGCCCACCTGGGCGTCAGGCGCCGCCGGCCTCCTCGAGCGTGATCATATGCGACCTTGGCGTTTCCTCGCTACTGCCATTCCTCTCGAGGAGGGCCCCTGTCTTCCCTGTCCGGACGAGGAAGTCTCGAGGCGCAGCCATCTGCCCGTCCTGTTCGGAAGGCGTAGACCGGGCGGGCCCCCGGATCAGGTCAACTGATTGATGTGTTCACAGAAATCCTGTGCGCTGGCGGCGTCCACGATTTCGTGCCCTCGATTCGCCAGCAGGAAGTCGTAGTCCTTCCCACCCACTGTGACGATCAGGGACGCGCCACCACGCAGGAACAGGAACGTGTGCAGCTCTACCCGCGCCTCCCCTTCCAGCAGCTCCAGGGGCCACATGAGCACCTGGTCGAGGTTCTCGAAGTTCGCCTTGAGGTCTATGAGTCCGAGCCTGTCCATCCAGCCAGCCATGTCGGCGAACTCGCCCAAGATGGCCCCCTGCAACTTGCCGATGAGGAACTCGCCGATCTTCAACACCTTTCCTTCGTACGGCAGCATGATCAGGGCGCTCGTGATGAGACAGAGCTTGCCCTTCAGCTTGGTCTTGGATCCCTCCACTTGGAGGGCGGACCCGGATGCACATATGAAATCTGACTCATCGACCCAGAACTCGCGCACTCCGGCACCGTCTGGCATGCGTCCGCCGATGTTCATCAGTGCCATGGTAGTCTCCTTACCGTCCCGCCGGCGCATCGCCAGACTGGACGATCGTGGCCCCAGCGATGGCTGCAGAATCGGTCTTGCCGGGAAGTCGTGGCTGTATCGGCACGACCTCCGCCTTGGCGCGGCCGACCCAGCACCTACGATGCTACGAACGGGATTCAATGCCTACAATTATGTGGCGCCCGTTTAACTTTGCAACCACCAATATTCAGTTTTGTGCGTGTCACATAGAATCGAACGAGGCAGGAAGCAGAAAGGATGCGACAGGGCAGAGCCGCCGTTGAGTTACCGTGGCGGCTCCCTGGGTTTCGCATCACAGCGGCGCGAAGATGGCGAAACGGACCCAGTTTCGCGGTGTCTCGGGCGCTGCGGTGCGGGCTACCAGGCCGTCCAACCGCCGTCGACCAGGATATTCTGGCCGGTGATGAAGCTGCCCGCGTCGCTGGCCAGCAACAGCGTGAGGCCCTTGAGTTCGTGCGGCAGGCCCATTCGGCCAAGCGGGGTCTTCTTCTCCAGCCGCTCGATGAATCCGGGCAGCTTGCCCTTCATGTCGGTCTTGGGGAAAGGGCCCGGGCTGATGGCGTTGACGCGGACGTTGTCCTTGGCCCAGTAGACGGCCATGTGCCGCGTCATGTGAACCACCCCGCCCTTGCAGGCGTGGTAGTTGATCGGGCTGTTGACGGGCAGGTCGGTGTAGGCGTCCGGGTAGCTGCCCACCACGCCGTACATGCTGCCGTTGTTGATGATCGCGCCGCCGCCGACCTTGCGCATGTGCCGGACGGCCTGCTGGGCCGCTGCGAAGTACTGCAGCGTGTTGCCCTTGAAGCTGGCCAGCAGGTCGTCGCCGGTGGCGTTGTCGATGTCGGTCGCGTCGCTGCTGTCGTGAACGGGGCCGCTGTAGGCATTGTTGATCAGGATGTCCAGCCGGCCGAAGTGATCGGCCGATTGGTCCACGACGCTCCGGACTTGGGCCTCGTCGTTGACGTCCAGCTTCAGGGCGATGCATTCCTGTCCGTTCTGGGCCAGCCGGTCGGCCAGCGCCTGGCACTTCTCGACGCTGCGCGATGCGATCACCAGGTTCGCGCCGGCCTCGGCCAGGGCCTCGGACATGGCCGTCCCCAGCCACCCCGCCCCGCCCGTCACGAGCGCCACCCGTCCCTTCAGATTGAACAGCTCCTTGATCGTCGGCATGCTCATCGGTCGTTCCCTTCGCAGATGTTCCGGTGTCCTTGCCCTCTCTCGGCGCCACTTGCCTGGTGGACTACGTCAGCGCCCCAGACCCCTCGATCGGCCAGACGTCCTCGATCACCCCGTGGCGATGGACGATGTACTCGCGATAGAGATTGCACGTCGTGCAGCCGTGCGACGGGATCAGCCGCAGCTTCTGGCCGATCTCGGCCGGATGCTCGCCGCACAACTGAACGCCCACGTGCTCCTCCGACGCCAGGAACGGGATCTCGTCCCCGGGGCGATCGACAAGCACGGGCGGCCCGAACTCGCCGGCCAGCCCCTTCAACCCCACGTCCAGCACGATGCGGTTGGGTTCGGGTTTCGATATCACCGTCGCCAGCACGGCCGACGCGTTGGCGAACTCCCGGCGGACCGCGACGTACATGCAGTCCATCAGCGCGTAGCTGCCGGCCTGCAGCTCGTCCACGCCATCCATCACGCCCGTGATGTCGTACGTGCCCGTCCCGCCGCCGGACAGGATGCGGACCTCCAGCCCGGCCCGCTCGATCAGCCGGCGGGTGTCGATGGCCTGCTGCATGTCGCGCCGCGTGAGCGTCTCGCGTTCCTCGCGGTCGGGACGAGTTACCAGGTGACCTTCGTAGGCCTGGATGCCGTCGAACCGTACGCCCGGGGTCGCCTCGATGATGCGGGCCAACGCCAACGCCGGCTCGCCCGCCGCCACGCCGCATCGGTGCATCCCGATGTCCACTTCGATCAGCAATCCGATCTCCACGCCCGCGCCCCCTGCCGCCTCGGACAGCTCGCGGACGTTCGCCTCGCTGTCGACGGCGACCCGCACCGTGCATCGCCGCGCCACCTCGACCAGCCGCGCCATCTTCGCCGGCCCGACGACCTGGTTGGCGATCAGGATGTCGGCGATGCCCGCCTCGGCAAGCACCTCGGCCTCACCCAGCTTGGCGCACGTTATGCCGACCGCGCCGGCCTCGACCTGCCGCCGGGCCAGCGCCGTGCACTTGTGGCTCTTGAAATGCGGCCGGAGCTTGCACGCCCGGTCCGCGAAGAACGCCGCCATCTTCTTGAGGTTGGCCTCGGCCGCGTCGAGGTCGAGCAACAGCGCCGGTGTGTCGGCCTTGTCGATCGGCTCGCCGCGGAGACTTGTGCTGCTCACTACGAGTCCTCCAATGCGAAGATGGCACAGATTGTAAGGGGGATGGCATTCCCGTTCGATACCCTCCTTTTGCGTGCCGACTCGATTGCGGAACGCACGTGTTATAATGTACCGTGATGGCTTCGATACGCACGTCTTCGTACGAACAGGCCCAGGCGGTTTGCGCTGCGAGGATCGCCTCCGTGAACGGCAAGAGAAACATGCCTCAGCACGCCGAGCTCGTGGCGGTCATCGAGGCAGATCGGCACCTGCTCGTCGGGGCCAGGGCGATGGCCGTGTACGTCGAACAGCGATTTACGGAAGACACAGACTACCTGGTCGGTCACAAGACGTTTCAGAAGGTCCGCAGGTGGTTCAAGAAGCAGGGGGTTGAACACGAGGACACTGGCGAGGCCATTCGGTCGGCGGTGCTGGGTCTGGATATCATTGACGCGAGCAATAACCCCGTCCTCATTGAGATCCTGGAGCACGAAACAGGCGTCCCTTCACCCGAGGGACTGGCGACCACCAAGTACGTCGCGATGGTCAGCGGGACCCGCGAGCAATGGAAGTTGCACCATGACATCGCCGACTTCATTCGGTTGGTGGGGCTGGAGGGGTTCGACGTCGCCAAGTTCCTCGGCTACCTGGTCGACAGGTATGCAGAGCAGCGCGCGCACGCGGAAGAGCTGATCGACCAGATCCACCGCGGCGAGGGGCCGATCGTGATCTAAACGCGCCCCACCGTTTGCGGCTCCAATCGCGGGGCATCACGACAATCGGCCGCGCACAGGGCAACCGCCTTCAGGGGGCGGCGGTTCACTCGCCTCTTCCATCGCGTTTGAAGAACTGCAGCCGTGGGAACTGGTCGGCCGTCAGGCCCCCGTCGATCACGAGGCATTGACCCGTCGTGTATTGGCCCGCCTCGCTGGCCAGGAACACCACTGCGCCCGCCACCTCATCCGGCGTGCCGTATCGGCCCAGCGGGACGTGCTCGATCGCGTAACGCTCGAATGCCGGGTCCAGATCGAAGTCCTCGCCGATCTCCGTCTGGATCAACCCCGGCGCGACGGTGTTGACCGTGATCGCGTGCGGCGCCAGCTCGATCGCCAGCGACTTGGTGATCAGCTCCAGCGCACCCTTGCTGGCGTTGTAGGGGGCCAACAGGGCCTCGGCCACCTGCCCGTTCGTGCTGCCGATGTTGATGATCCGCCCGCCCCCGCCGCGCTCGATCATGTGCCCGGCGGCCGCTTGGGCCAGGAAGAACGGGCCCATCGCGTTGACGCGAAACGTCAGGTCCATCACCTCCCGGTCGACCTGGTCGAACGGCAGCAGGTGGGCGATGCCGGCGTTGTTGACCAGGATGTCCAGCCGGCCGAGCCGATCGACTACGTCGGCCACCACCGACCCCAGCCCGTCCAGCTCGGCCAGGTCGTACTGGATCAGCTCGTACCGCCTGCCCATGTCCGCGATCTGCTTGCCGATCCGTTCCGCTTCCTCGCGCCGGCTGCGAAACAGGACCGCCACGTCCGCCCCCGCCTCCGCCAGCGCCAGACTGATCCCCGCACCGATCCCCCGCGACCCGCCCGTCACCAACGCTACCTTGTCGCTCAGATCGAAACGCTTCATCTCTATGACGCCTTGACTCGACAACCCAGGGGAACTGACCGGACCAGCGTCCCGGCAGGACGGCGACGTGTCAAGAACCGAGCGGCGTCGGTTCTTGGAGTGCGGCGGCCTGACGCCGCTTTTCGGCGCGCGAAGGGCCTCGGCGCCGGCACTCACTCCGCGGACCCCAAAAGCGGCGTCAAGCCGCCGCACGCCATACGGCCGACGTCGCCCGTCCGCTTGTGAGCCGCGCGTCCGCTATTGCTATTGGGGCTTCTCCGGCTTGAGGCACTTCTTCGCGCCCTTCAGCCAGTAGTTGCTCACCTTGCCCGGGGTGAATGCGTAGGTTCGCTTGCGGGTCTCGAGCAGCTTTGGGTCGCCGAGCTCGCGGAAGATCGGGTCGTGGGGGTTGAAGCGGTTGAACGTGTAGATCCCGCTGACGCCGGCCTGCCACGCCCGCAAGGCCGCTCCCCGCCACGCCTCGATGTTCCCCTTCGACTCGGGTTGGCTCGGGCTGACCAGTCGCGATGCGCTGAGCACGGCGTAGACGGGCACGTCATACTGCCTGCCCAGCGCGACCAGGTTCTCCCACGGCTCGAGATGGTAGTACCCGCTGCCCGAGATGATGTCGATCAGGTCGTCGGCCATCCACCGCACGAGATCGAGCCCGATCGCCTTGGCGAACGCCGCCGAATCGGGCGCCCGGACGGCGATCAGCATGGGGCGGTTTCGCTTTCGGGCCACCTCGTCGGTCATCTTCCGCACGCGGCCGAGCAGCCCGGTCAGCATGTCGCAGTGCGCCTGCGTGACCGGCTGGCCCGTCATCTGCGGTTTGAAGTAGACCGGGTGCCGCCAGAAATCCAGCTCCAGGCCGTCCACGTCGTACCGCGTTGCCACGTCCTTCAGGATGCGGAACACCTTGTCGCGGACCTCGGGCAGGGCGTAGTTCATCGCCGACCATCGATGGCCGCCGTGCGGGAACCTGTCGCCCTTCTTGCCCATCAAGCACTGCGGGTGGTCCTTCTTCCATTGGCTCAGCAGCTTGCCGTCGGCTGAGTCGTGCGTGTCGTTCATCCGCATCGACCAGAAGACCTCCCAGCGCTGCTTGTGGCCGAAGTCGACCATGATCCGCAGCGAGTCCCGCCCGGTCTTGATCAGTTCGTGGGCCCAGTCCCCCGCGCCCCGGTCGGCTGACCTCCGCAACTCCGTCTCCTCGCTCTGGTGCGTGTAGACGTTGACCACGCCCGTGCAGTAGAAGATCGCGTCGACGTGCGAGCCGACCAGCGGCGACGTCCGCCGGGCCAGGAAGCTCTCGGCCGTCTTCGCCTCGCCCGGTTTGAGCCCCCGGCAGTCATTGCCGTCGTTGTTCATGATGATGCGGCGTTTGCGATGGGCGGCCTTCTTTCGCGCCTGCTTCATGGCGTTCTGGTCGGCGAGCGCCGTCGACGGGACCGTCACGCCGGCAGACCACGCAACGGCCACGAGAAGCGATGCCGCACGGTACAGACCCCTCTTGCTTCGGAACATTCGGTTTCTCCTGCATTCTCGAGGTCGCAAAACGGGACGCCGATTTGAACAGCGCGACGACACGATATCAACGTGCCGCCGCCTGATGCTCGTCAGTCGCGTCCCACACCGCCGCCTGAATCTGCTATCATGCCGATCGCGGTTGACGTTGTTTCCAAGGTTTGCCAGGGGAGGTCATGTCAATGACGTTGTCGCTGTTGTGCGTGCTTGCCGGATTGAACGCCGGCCCGGTCGCGGCCGAGCTCAGCCAGGCGGAAAAGGACGAGGGGTTCGTGTCGATCTTCAACGGCCGCGACCTGACGGGTTGGCATTACATCGGCCAGCACGACAAGGTATTTCTGGCCAGGGGCGGTGAGCTGCGATGCAACTCCCTGCTCAACGCGCCGCGGGGCAACTACCCGAGCTGGCTGCGCAGCGAGAAGACCTACGAGAACTTCGTGCTGCGCTTCGACTACAAGATCCCCTACTACTGCGAGTCCGGCCTGCTCATCCACGCGCCGCTGCACGGGCGCGGGTCGAGGACCGGCATCAAGATCGTCCTCACCGAGGACACGGCTCGCGGCGCCCACACGCAGCGCACGGGCACGATCCTGGGCGTCGCCCGCGAGAAGACGCTCGTCGCGACCAAGCACAGCACCTGGTACGCCATGGAGGTCCGGATGGACTACCCCAGATTGCAGGTCACCCTCAACAACAAGGTCGTCCAGGACATCGACTGCGCCAAGAACGAGAAGCTCCGCTACCGGATGCGCCAAGGGCACATCGGTTTTACGGCCATGGGATCCCCCTGTACGTTCCGCAACATTCGCATCAAGGAGCTGCCCTCCAAAGAGAAATGGATCCGGCTGCTGGACCGCATCCCGGGGATCGACTCGAAGGACAACTGGGTGCCGCTGAAAGAGGGCAAGGACCTCGGCGGGTGGACCATCTCCGGCAAGGGCGTCCGGTGGGAGGTCCGCGACGGCGTGCTCCGCGCCACCGGGAACGGGTACCTGATCGGCGGCGATGAGTGGCAGGACTTCGAGCTGTTCACCTACGTCCGCGCCACCCCCCACGCGAACGGGGGTATCTTCTACCGCTGGAAGGGCCTGGACCCCAAGACGTGGGACCGCGCCTACGAGATCCAGATCTACAACAACCCTGAAGGCAACAACCCCACGGGCAGCATCTACCGATACGACCGCAACGACAACCTGAACATCGCCGACAACGCGTGGTTCCCCCTGCAGGTCTTCGTCAAGGGCAAGACCGTCTTGACCCGCGTGAACGGCGACGACGGTGCGTTCAGCGACCAGCGCGTCGAGTTCGTCCGCCCCGGCCGGATCGTCCTGCAGATGCACCGCCACGGCTCGCGGATCGAGTTCAAGGACCTCCGCGTCAAGTCGCTGGATCGATGAATCCCTCAGCGTTGGGGACATAGGAGACCCAGGCCGTGTTGGAGCTACCCGCCTCCAAGATCCTGATCGTCGATGGCGTCGAGGACGATCCGCTCATGCGCGCCCGCGCCGAGCGGCTTCGCACCGGGATTCCCACCGGGGAGGTCCGCCACGTAAGTGACGAAGAGCTCTGCGCAATCGTCAAGCAAGAGCGCTCGCGACCCGCGCACAACGGCATGCGCGCGGAGTTCGACCCCATCGTCATCTTCAACCGCTACCGATTCGACGACGATGACGAGGAGCGCCGCCGGCGGACCGAGGCCTATCCCGAACTCGACTGGACGGACAAGCTCAAGCTCAACGGCTACGGCGGGTTCGACTGGCGCGACTCCGGGTCGGCCGCCTATCGCAAACGAACGGGGTTGGTCTGTCAGCCCGCGTACGCCCTGCACACCATCGTCGGCTGCCATTTCCGCTGCGCCTATTGCAGCCTCAGTCGCATCATCAGCATCATGCTGAACGTGGAGGACTACGTCAGCCGGCTCGACAAATGGCTCGAGCGCTGCCCGAACCAGACGCTGTTTCAGAACGACAACTACACGGACAACGTCTGCTTCGAGCCCGAGTACGGCGCCGCCAGACTTCTCATCGAGTACTTCGCCCGCAAGCCGGGCAAGGCGCTCGAGCTCTACGTGGGCAAGAGCGACCGGGTCGACTGCCTGCTCGACGACGACCATCGCGGCCACACCGTGTGCTGCTGGAGCCTGTCTGCTCAGACGCAGAGCACCGCGTTCGAGTGGCGGTCCGCGCCGATGGCAGCGCGGATCGAGGCGATGCGCAAGTGTCAGGAGGCCGGCTACCCGGTTCGCGTGCGTCTCTCGCCCATCCTGCCGGTCAAGGACTGGCGCGACGAGAACCGCGAGATGATCGAGCGGCTCTTCCGCCACGTCACGCCCGACGTCATCACCATGGAGACGATCCGGTTCCTGAACTACGACCGGATGTGCGAGCTGTTCGACCTGTCGCTTCTGGACGAGGCGTTCCTCGAAGTGATGAAGGCCCGGCCCGACCCGCCCGAATACCAGGGCTGCGAGCTGCCCGACGCCTACCGCGAGAGCGTCTACGACTTCGTCATCTCCCAGATCGAACGGGTCAGCCCGCAGACGCGCTTTGCGTTCTGCCGCGAGAAGCGGTCCATGTGGACGCGGTTTGCCGACCGGCTCGCGCGTCACGGACAGGATCCCGACCACTACGTCTGCAATTGTGGCCCCAGAAGCGCGCCGGTGACGGCGGTTGGCTGAGGCGGCGCCCGGCGGCGAGGGCTTCGTTGCGGTTGCCGTTGGGATGGAAATCGCCTGACGGGTCTACTGCCGACCGTTGCCGTTGCCGCCCATCCAGTCGTCGCTGGCGTAGACGGCGGCCATCTTCTCGAGCTTGGCCTCCAGCTCGGGGGTGAACATCGGCTCGTCGACCTCGGCACCGAACCGGTTCATCCAGGGCATGACGGCCATGGGGTGGCTGGACGGTCGGACGGGCAGCTCGGGATGCTCGGCCTGCCAGTCCTCGTTGCTCTTGGCGTACAGCTTCTCGACGAAGGTGCGGAAGGCCGGTCCGCCGTTGTAGGTGCAGAACGGGTAGATCCCGTCCGGCGTGCTGTACAGGATGTTGCACCGCTTGATCCGCTCGACGTCGAAATTGTAGCGGTCCTGAAAGTGCATGCCCGCGCACAGCAGCGACTTGTAGGTCCGCACCTTCCCGCTCCGGCCGACGTCCTTGTCCATGCACCCCAGCAGCGTGTTGATGAACAGCCCGACCGTGACGTCCTTGGGGGCGGTCTTGGGCAGGAAATTCCGCCGAAAGGCCAGGTAGACCTGGAGCTTGTCCCACAGGCCCATCTTGCCGGCCTTGCCCTTGCGATGGATCTTCGCGGCCAGCTTGTTTAGGTCGGTGAACAGCTGGGCCATGTCGAAGACGAGCGGGAACGGATAGGGTTTGCCCTCCGGGGAGACCAGCATGTACGTCCCGAACGCGCAGTCGGTGTGGCAGTTGGTCTCGATCTTCGGCAGGCCGTCGTGGGCCGACATGATCTTCGAGATCGGTTGTGTGAAGCTCAGCGGGTAGAAGTCGCGAACCGGATCGCCGTTGGGCACGACCTTCGAGACGTCGTGCGCCAGATCGGCCAGCGTGTAGCGCTTCGCCAGACGCTCCTTGTGGCTGATCCGCCCGCTGAAGCAGACCGGCTGATAGGCGATGCCCGCGACCACGTCGATGTTCTTGGTGGCGAACTGGAGGATTCTGCCCACCTGGTCGTCGTTCACGGTCTTGATGATCGTGGGCACCAGGCAGATCTTGATGTCGTACTTGCGGCAGTTCTCGATGCAGGCCAGCTTCCGCTCCCAGACCGGCTCGCTCCGCGTGTAGCGGTAGGCCTCCTCGCCGACGCCGTCGAACTGGAGGTACAGGTCGTGCAGGCCCGCTTCCGCCGCGCGGGCGGTAAACTCCTCGTTGGCGAACGTCAACCCGTTCGTGGCGATCTGGACGTGCGTGAAGTTCATCCCCCGCGCCGCCTTGACCGCGTCCAGGAAATGGGGGTGGAGCGTTGGCTCGCCGCCGGTGAACTGAACCGAGCTGGCCGGGATTGGCCGCATGTCGCGGAGCTGGTGAAGCATGTCGATGATCTGATCGTACGTCAGCTCGACCACCTGGCCCGTGGCCCCCGCGTTCGCCCAGCAGACCGGGCATCTCAGATTGCACCGCGTGGTGATCTCGATCTGCGACAGGATCGACGTCGACTGGTGGGCCGCGCACAACCCGCAGTCGGTCGGGCATCGCTTCGAGCCGGCCACGTGCGGCTTGGCCTGCCCGAACCCCTCGTCCCACGACCAGTACGTCCCCTTCAGGTAACAGTCGACGTCGCTGCTGACCTTGTCGCGGAAGTACCCGTGCTCGGGGCAGGTCTTCTCGATCCACACCTGCCCGTCGTGCTCATAGTATCGGCCGAGGATGACGCACGCGCACTCCGGACACAACGTCTCGACCGTGCGGGGCAGGCCGCGGAGGATCGGCTGGATCCTCACCCCGCCCAGCGTGTACTCGGGCGAGCCCTCGCGGTCGCTGTCGCGCTTCGTGAAGATGTTGTCCAGATGCGCCTCGGCCGTCTGGCCGTGTACGGGGCATTCGCGGATGTGAACCACCTTCCCGTCGACCTGCTCGAAACGGGCGGGGACCAACGCGTCGCACTCGTGGCACAGCGACTGACACGTCCATGGCAGGCCGTGCTGTTTGGGGTCGTGTCGGCGAAGGGACAGCTTGTAGGCGTCCAGATCGGTCTGGACGTTCGACTCGGTCACCGGAGGTTTCTGAGGCCGGTTGCAGAACAGCGGATGCGTCTCGGCGTAGTCGGTCAAGACCTTGGGAAGCTCAGGCCGCTTCGGCATTGCATCAGTACTCCTTGTCATCCCTCAAGCAGGCGACGACACATCCACGCGGCTCGTCTGGGAAGACGGCAGTCGAGGGCAATATCGGTAGAGACCTCCACCGAGCGACGCGCATGCGCGCCTTCCGCGGTTGCCCAAATGACCGCGCCTTCATTCTGGCCGGTTCAGCCAAGCTCATGATAGTGGCCAGACGCGGTCCTGGGCAACCATTTTTCTGGCCGCGCCCGGCGCCGCTACTCCCGGGGCGGGCCCTCCGGGGCGGTGCGGAACCCCGTGATGTGGGGCGTTTCTCGGGGCTTCTTGACGGGATGAATGGCAAAGACCTCGACGCGGACGATTTCCTCGAACGGCAGCGAGGCGATGAAGGCGCCGCTCTGCCACGACTCCTCGACCGGCAGGACCTCGCAGACCAGGTACGACCTGCTGCCCGCGTCGATGAGCCCACCGACCTCGTAGCTGAACCCGTCGCGAAGGTAGATGACCGTGTGGACCTCGAGCTCCGCCAGGTACTGCCCCGCTTCCGAGTCGGCAGGGACGTCAAGCGAATCGACCTCGGGGAAAGCGCGCTGGGTGCACCGAAGCTTGGCCTCGTCCATCTGCCGCTGCCTGACCGCGCCGTGCCACCAGTCGTAGTTGAACATGTCAGCTCCGTCCTCGAAACCGCCGCCCACGTGCCGCGACGACGCGCTGGCGGTCGTCAGGTCGAACCGCCGGTCGACCGGCGCGCCGCATCTCCCGCAGTGTCTTGTGGTGCGCCCTCTTGCAGCGGCGCTTCCTCCTGCTCGAAGAGGTAGTCCAGATCTTCTCGCAGGGACTTCGGCGCGGGCGCCATCACCCACCTGCCGGCCTCCTTGAAGATCAAAATGGCCGCCCTCTTCATGCGATCCAGCCGCCGCACCGTAGGTCTGAAGTGGACGCGCAGCTGCACCAGGTAGATCGGCGGGGGCACGTCGGTCGCCTCGGGGATCTTGTCGATCGCGTCGATCTGTATCGTCTCGACCACCGTCTGGGCCCGTCGGAACCGCTCCGGCGCCATCGCCGTCACCCGGCTGGACGTCATCATCCGGAACTTCTCGTACTCACCGAAGTAGCAGCACCGATAGAAGTCCTCGATGAATCGGTTTATGACGTCATCCTCGCTCCGGATGTGCAGGGGGAAGTCCAGCGCAGGCCGATCACGGGTGTCGTACGAGCTGATAGGGCTGTTGAACCCGCCGTCCTCGCTCGCGTCGCCGCCCGACGCGCCCTTGCGCTCGCCGCCCGACGGCCCTGCAATGATGGCGATGCCCGCCACCAGCCCCCCGACCACGAGGACCGCAGCCAGGATTGTCGTCCGACGTCCCCTGTGCATCCTGTGTCCTTACAACGCGCTCGCCCGCCCCAGCGTGTCCGCACGCCACGCCTTCATGCGCTCCCTATTGTAGCTTCAGGATCTCAGGGTGCCAGTGGGCGGTCAGCTTCCGGTGCGGTGTCCGGGTCCGCCCCACCCGACGGTCGTGCTTGAGGGCGACGCTGCGCGGCCACTACAATGCCCGGGCCCATCCTCGATAACAGTGACTCAGAGCCGGGGTCGCCGTGGGCGCGGCAGTTGGGGGCGGCGCTGCGGGCGACAGCGACGCTCGCTGGCAAGTGAGGATCATGATTCGCGCGGTCTTGTTCGATCTCGGTGATACGCTGCTGAACTTCGGCCCCGTCGATCACTACGCGGCCTTTCGTGAAGGGGCAGCGTTGGCGCACGCGTACCTGCTCGAGCTGGGACAGCCCGTTCCCGACTTGGAGACGTACCACCGCCGACAGCTACGGGCCATCGAGCGGGCCTACCTCTGGTCACGACTCAGCCGTCGGGACTGTAACGCCCTGGAGGTCATGGCCCGCATCAATCGCAAGATGGACCTGACCACCCATCCCGAACACCTACGACACCTGGCGGGTCTCTTCTACGACCCCGTCCGGCGACAGGGCGTGCCCGAACCCGACGTGCACGAGGTGCTCGACTGGCTGCGCCGCCGCCCGTGCAAGCTGGCGATCATCTCCAACACCATCGTGCCCGGCGTCACGCTCGACGACCACATGAGACAGGAAGGCCTGATCGACTACTTTCCCGACCGCTTCTACTCCTGCGACGTGGGCTGCCGCAAGCCGCAGCGACGGATCTTCCGGATGGCCCTGGACCGCCTGGGCGTCGAGCCGGCCCAGGCCGTCTTCGTCGGCGACACCCTCGAGGCCGACGTCAAGGGCGCCAACCGCGCCGGCATGATCTCGGTCCTCAAGGCCCCCGACACCCGCCGCCCCAACGACCGCACCCAACCCGACCACGTCATCACCGCCCTCCGCGACCTGCCCGACCTGATCGAGGGCATCGACAGGACAAGGTGAAGTCATACGCATAGCTTGCCGTGAGCGCTGAGTGGACTTCGGCAGTTGCAGGCCAGCCCGGCTCTTACGCCGGTGTGGGCTTGGGCTTGGCGCTGGGTTTGCGCGCGACCAGGGCGATCGTGTCTCGGGCGATCATGAGTTCTTCGTTGGTGGGGATGACCCAGGCGCTGACGCGGCTGGCCTTGGTCGTGATGCAGAGCGGACCTTCGGGACGTACCTTGCGGGCCTCGTTGACGCGCTTGTGGAGCTTGATGCCCAGCGGGCCCAGACCGGAGAGAATCTTCTCGCGCATCCACGGCGCGTTCTCACCGATCCCGCCGGTGAAGACCACCGCGTTGCAGCGTCCGAGCTCGGCCAGAAATGCGCCGAGGTACTTTCTGGCCCGGTGTGCGAAGACGTCGATGGCCAGTTCCGCGCGTTCGTTGCCGGCCTGAGCGGCCTCGCGGATGTCCCGCAGGTCGCGCGAGACGCCCGACAACCCCAGCAAGCCGCTCTTCTTCTCCAACGCGCTGCGGACGTCTTCGATCCGTTCGCCGGCCCGAGCGAGATGGAAGATGATCGCCGGATCGATGTCGCCGCTCCGCGTGCCCATCACCAATCCCTCGAGCGGCGTCAGGCCCATGGTCTGGTCGATGGCCTTGCCCGCGCGAATGCAGCTCATGCTGCAGCCGTTGCCCAAATGCAGGATGATCAGGTTCGGCTCGGGATTGTGGAGCACTTCGGCAGCTTGGCTGGCCACGTAGCGGTGACTCGTGCCGTGGAAGCCGTACCGCCGAATTCTCCGCTGCTCATACCACTCGTAGGGGACGGCGTAGACGTAGGCGCTGCGCGGCATCGTCTGGAAGAACGCCGTGTCGAAGACGGCCACGTGAGGCCGATCGGGCACGATCTTCATCGCGGCGCGAATGCCCGCAAGATTGGCCGGGTTGTGCAGCGGCGCCAGTTCGCAACAGTCTTCAATGGCAGACAGCACGCGATCGTCAACCACGACGGATTTTCGAAACGCCTCGCCCCCGTGAACGACGCGGTGCCCTACGCCCGCCAGTTCGTCCACATGGCGCAGCGGCGGTGGGTCACCCTCCGTCCTGAGCAGGTCAATGATTCGACGAACGCCCTGTTCGTAATCGCCGATCGATTCGGAAGACGCGACGTGGTGTCCGTTGATGCGGTGGAGGAGATGAGACTCTGCCTCACCAATGCGATCGATCAGTCCTTGCGCGCGATCGAGTTGGCTCTCGACGTCATACAGCTTGTACTTGATCGAGGAGCTACCGCAGTTGATGACGAGCACGTTCATTGGGACGTCCACCCCGTTTGCGGCGCCGAAACCCCCCGGGCGGACGAGGGTAGTTTGCGCCATGCCATCCTTGGCCTCCGCCGACGACCCTTCTGCTCACTTATACGCTTATCGGCGTGGCACCGCAAGCCTCATCCGTTTTTGTTTTGAAATTGAATTATTAAACTTGCGCCGTAGTTAGGGATGGTTAACATAGCTTAGCGTTGGCGTGATCCATATGGTGACCGGAACAATCCTAAAAACACTCTGAAATAGACTGATTTTGCCTGTGTCCATCAACCCCAGGCCCCGTCGTCTATGGACCGCTGGGCAGGAGCCTGCGGACGGGGGAATCGGGGTCGAGCGCCACCGCGCGTCGGGCGGCCTGTCGGGCGGCGTCGAGGTCGCCCTGTCGCTTGTACAGCAACGCCAGACGGGCGAAGTGCGTCGACTTGGTGGGTTGTAGTTGGCACAGGGCACGGTACTCGCGGACAGCAGTATTCGTTTGCCCGAGTTTGTTGCTGAGGCTGGCGAGTTGCTCGTGGGTCTCGGCGTCGTAGGGATTGATTCGCACCGCGCGGAACAGCCAACCGGCGGCCTCGGTCTCCCGGCCGAGCCGCGCACAGAGGTCGGCGATCTTGAGCGGCAGCGCCGGATCGTGCTCGTCCTCGGCAGCCAGAGGAACGAGTTCCTTGAGGGCTTCGGCCGATCGGCCCTGTTTGAGGTACAGGGCGGCGAATCCTCGATAGGCCACCGGGTCGTGCGGCGAGACGCGCCGCAGCCGCTTCAGCCAGGGCTCGGCCTCGTCGAGGTCCTCGCGGTCCATCGCGAGTTGGGCGAGGTAGCGCGGCGCAACGAGGCTGTCGGCATCGAGCCGGGCAAGTCGTTGCAGCAACGGCTCGACCTCGTCGACCAGGGCCTGGCGCTCGGGGCGGCCCCGCGTTCGCTGCCACTTGGCCATCAGCACGACGCACCGGACCGTCAGGGCGAGCACGCTGTCCTCATCGAGCTCGAGGGCGCGTCGGGCGGCGTCCTGGGCCTCGGGCAACTCGCCGTCGTACAAGAGCGCCTCTGCGAGGGCCGCCAACGCCGACGGATCTTTCGGCCGGCTCTCCGCGGCCTTGCGAAGCTGCTTGACCGGTGGGATCGGATCGACGGGCAGACCCCACGTCCGCACCTGGTCGGTCGCCCACTTTCGAAACTTCCTATCGAACGCGCCCAAACTCGAGCCGAGCGCGATGCGAATGACCTCTTCCTGCTCCTTGCCCTGCCGGAACAACGTCAGCATCTTGGTGATCGATTCGTAGCCGTGTTCGGCGACGATGAAGTCGGCCATCCATTGGCTCTGAGCATAAGCCTGCTCGCGGTCCCCGGCACGTCGTGGGCGGATGAAGGCCCAGTCGATGTCCGCCAGCGCAAACAGCCGTCCCCGCCGCAGCGCGCGCGACAGGAGCAGCATCCACCGGAAGCTCCGGCGGCCGCCCGTTTCCTGTCGGACGGCGAGGGCCTCGGTCAGCCAGTGCGGAATGCGGTTTCGCGTCGCGCCCAGGGTGATCGTGTGCGTCAGTTCGTGACGCAGGACGCGGGCCCAGTCGAATGCGCCGGTCAGGCTGGCCGCGGGTCTCGGGGCGTCCATCGCGATCACCCGGCCGGTGCAGGCGCCGATCGTGTGGATCCAGGGCCGCGACGTGATGCGAACGCTGAACGCCCGATGCGAAGGGAACACTTCCACGATCGTCTTCTCTTTCGGCGCGAAGTCGTAGTCGCGGCACAAGTCCGGCCAGATCGATTCCAAGTACTCGATGAAATAGGGGATCAAGACGGCATCCTTGTTCGCGTCGACCTTGAGGATGAAGTGGGCCGACTCGGTGCGCTTGAACCCCTCGATCTCCCGCAGCAGCTGCAGGACGTTGTAGGTCTTCCGATTGAACGGATCGAGCTTCCGGGCGGCGTCGAGCGTCTTGCGGGCGTCGGCCTCCCGCCCCCACTGCATGTACATCAGACCGAGCGCCGTCTGTGGGTCGGACCATCCGGGGTCGACCTTGATGGCGTCGAGGTATCGCGCTTCGGCCTCGGGGAACTGACGCCCCGCGGACAGCCACTCCGCCACCGTATGATGCAGCAGGGCGCAGCGCGGGGTGATCTTGGCAATGCGCCGTTCGTAGGACTTGGCCCGTTCTGGATCGCCGAGCCGGATGTGCGCCGAAGCCGCCAGCGACAGGGCCTCGAGATCGTTGGGATTGACCTGGAGCGCGCGGTCGGCCTCCTTGGCGGCCTGGCGGTACTTCCGCTCGGTCAGTCGCAGTCGCGTCAGGACGTTCCGCGAGGGCACGTGGTTCGCGTTGACGGCCAGCGCTCGGGCGACGCGCTTCTCGCACGCCTCGAACCCCCACTTTTCCAGGCGGATGGCGGCCAGGCCCGCGTGGGCGGCGGGCAGCTTGGAGTTGATCTTCAGCGCCGCCTTGAAGTCCTCTTCGGCGTCCTGAAGGTTGTACTTGCTCAGCAGGAGTTCCGCCGAGGCGATCCGCGCCGGCCAATACTGGGGGTCCTTGATTTCGTAGGCCGCCTGGAGCAGCTCGTGGAGCACGTAGCGGGTCCGGTTCGGCAGGTTGTCGTGACGCGTCAGGACGCTGTGCCGGTAGAACCCCAACCCGTGCCAGACGAGCTGGTCGGCCCGATCGGGCACGCGTTCGTGGGCCAGTTGGTCGAAGAAGGCGTACAGTCGCAGGGCCCGGTCCGGATGGCCCGTGATCTCGCACAGCCTGCCGCAACGATAGCGAGCTTCGTAGTTGTCTGCGTCGACGGCCAAGGCGGAGCGACAGGCCTGGATCGCTTCGTCGTAGCGCCCGACCGCCGTCAGCAGCCGGGCCCGCGTCACCTGCCAGTCGGCATTCTCCTGGCCCCTTGTCTTGACCGCGTCCAGTCGCTCCAGGCCTTGGGGATACCGACCAGTCAGTTCCATCACGCCGGCCGCGCCGACGGCCGCGGGAAGCCCTCGCGCTGGGTCGCTCGCGGCGATGCGGTCGTAGAGGGACAGGGCATCGCCGTACCGACCCGTCATCGCGAGCTTGCTGGCCTGCGACAACGTTCGTGGGAAGGGCGCCGTGGCCGGTGCCGACGAGGACGTGGCGGTCGGCGCCGACGTCGTCGTCGCCGGTGCCCCGCTCGCGGCGCCGGCCCCCATCGGTCCCAGAATGATCCCGGTGACCCAGATCAGGGCGCGTGACAATCCGAGTAGGGGGTGCCCCATCCTTTTCAAGAGCCCGCGGAACGCGGGCAGTTGAAAAGGGTGGGGGACGGAATCGTCTGCTAGACGTTCCGCGCCGTGCAATTCCGTCCCCCACCCTTCGCTCCCTTTCGCGTTCCGCGAAGGGGAGCGAAGAATGGGGCACCCCACCGACAGGCCGCTGAATCTGTCAAGCATCCGTGGAATCATCGTTTTCGCCGCCGCGTCCGATTATAGCACGGGCGTCAGATCACCAGGCGCCTGGCCGCTGTTACCGGGTCGTCTTCTTGGAGACAGGCGGGGCGTCAACGACGTAGACCCAGCGGAGCTTGGACGTGTCGATCGGGCAACGAACCACCAGTTGACGCAACTGCCGTTGGCCGGGATCGTCCTCGATGTCCTCGATCCGACCAAAGATCATCGCGACGGGAAGCTTGGCGCTCGTGCCGGCCGAAACGACCAGGTCGCCAGGCGCCAGCACCCCTTGCTTGACGTAGTCCTCGTGCACGTCGCCGATGATCATCTCGCCCTTGCCCCGCCCGACGAGGAAGAACCTGGCCTCCTGACCGGACTCGGCCCAGCGTTGGCCGGCCCGCAGCGCATCGGGAGAGGGCAGAACCTTGAAGCGGTCGCCGCTGATCCGCCCGATCCAGACCTCAGCCTTGGATTCCAGGTCACTGAGCAGGACCAGTCGGGATCGGTAGGGGGTGACTTCGTCAATCCGGCCGATCAGGTACTCCCGGGCGAGGACGACCATGCCGCCTCGGACGCCGTCCTTGCCGCCGGCGTCGAGGAGCCTTCTGGATGCCACCCACATGTCCTCGCTGATCCCTCGCCGGCGCCCGCTGCCCAGCAGCGCCGTATCGCGCCAGGCGGTCGGGTTGTAGGCGATCACGCGGGCCGGCAGGAGGCTGCCTTCACGGGTGGCCGTCCGGTCCGCGAGCTTCCGAAGGATCATGGCGACGGTAGGGCGCTCGGCCTCCATCTCGCGGATCAGCAGACGGAGCGAGACGACCTCGTTTCGCTTCGCCTCGAGCTCTCCTGCGAGCTGCTGGTACTCCTCGGCGCTGACGCGGCTCGAATCGTCCGCGCCCGAGGATGCCGGCGTGGTGACGGCGTAGATGCCGCTCTGGAAGGGCACCAACGCTTGCCCCGCGCACTTGAGTCCCGACGTCCATCGGGTAGGGAGCCACATCACGACGAGCGAGCAGACCATCAGGATCGCAAAGACGCCGTTTCGGCTGGGCCAGGTCAGGCGGGCTTTCACGGGAGATCTCGCACGATGGGGCTAGAGGTCATCCTCGTCGGATTCCATCGTGTCTTTCCACTCTCCGAGGTTCTCGAGGTAGACGCTCGTGCCGCGGGCCACGCACGAGAGGGGGTCCTCGACCAGCACACACCTCAGGCCGGTCGCCTTGCTGGTGACATCGTCGAGGCCCCGCAACAGCGCGCCTCCCCCGGCCAGGTGAACACCGTTCTCGACCAGGTCGGCAGCCAGCTCGGGCTCGGCCCGCTCGAGCGTGCGGGTCACACAATCGAGGATGCTGCCGATCGGTTCTTTCATCGCCTCGCGGATCTCCTCGCTGGTCACGACCGTCTTGCGGGGCAGGCCGGAGATCATGTCCCGGCCCCGGACCTCTTTGGTCAGCTCCTCCGGCAGCGCGGAGGCCGAACCAACCTCGATCTTGACCTGCTCGGCCATCTGCGGACCGATCATCAGGTTGTACGTCTTCTTCATGTGGTTGATGATGGCCTCGTCCATGTCGTCGCCGGCCACGCGGATGGATTCGCAGACGGCAATGTCGGCCAGGGTCATGATCGCGACCTCAGTCGTGCCGCCGCCGATGTCGACGATCATGTTGGCGGTGGGCTCGGCGATGGGCAGGCCCGCACCGATGCCGGCGGCCATGGGCTCCTCGACCAAGTAGATGCGTCGCGCGCCGGCCCGCTCGGCTGATCCGTAGACGGCGCGCTTCTCGACGGCCGTGATGCCCGACGGGATCGCGATGACGACGCGCGGCTTGAAGAAGTTCCGCCGCCCGTGGACCTTGCGGATGAAGTAGCCCAGCATCGCTTCGGTGATGTCGAAGTCGGCGATCACGCCGTCCTTCAGCGGGCGGATGGCCGTGATGCTCCCGGGCGTCTTGCCCAACATCTCCTTGGCCACCAGTCCGACGGCGTTACCATCCTGCAGGACGCGGTTCGTGCCCTTCTTGACCGCGACGACGGACGGCTCGTTCAGGACGATGCCCTCGCCCTTGACGCACACCAGGGTGTTGCAGGTGCCCAGGTCGATGCCCATATCGACGCTGAACATCCCGAGCAACGAGTCGATGATCACGTGCGTCGCTCCCTCAGCCAATCCGCCCGTGGACGTTGGCACCGATGGGATCGGCTTGCCCACCGGCCGGGATCCAAGAGGTCAGGCCGCCCCAACCTACGTCCTACTCCGCCGACGGCGGGAGGATCGTACCGTAGTACTCGTAGCATACGTAGCCCAGGACGATCGTCGCGGCCAGAACGAACACCGTCCCGATCATCAGCAGAATCGTGTAGATGTCGTTCTGCGCCTTGGCGACCGGCGGCTGAGTTGGGAAACGGCTGTCGGTTTGCGTCATGTGACCCTATTCCTGTCGTTTCGTCCCGCGGCTGGCGACCCGTCGAGCCGTCCGTGGGTCGATCCGGGCCGCCCTAGGGCTCGAGCCCGTAGCTCCGTTCGTCCCGGACGAAGTCCTTGGGGCGGATCTCCCCACGGACCAGCGTCAGGTCGCCCGCGGCACCCTTCGGCTCGACCAACGTGACCTTCAGCTTGCCAAGGTAGCTCGAACCCCGGTAGACGACGAACGACATGCCCTCAGTCACGCCGTCGGCCGATCCCACGCTGATACTGGCCACTCTGTCCTTCACGTCGACGATCTGCCCTCGGATCGGCGCTGACGGCGGGGTGGCAGGTTCGGCCGTTGCGGCCGCCGGGGCCGCCTCGACCGGGGCAGCCGCCGTCCCGCCGCGCTTCTCGATGGCCTCGAGCTGTTGCTCCAGAGCGTAGCGCTGTTCCTGCAACGCGCGGCGCTGCTCCTCCAGGATGGCATTCTCCCGCGTCAGATCCCGCACGCTCTTGTCCAGATCCAGGTTCCGTCGCTGCAGACCGGAGGCCTTGTCGAGCAACTCCTGGTTGGTCTTCTCGAGCCGATCGGCCCGCTTCTTCTCGAGTTCCTGCAGCTGGGTCGCGCGCTCCCGGTCAGCCAGGGTGGCCTCGTGATCGTTCTTCAGATCCGCCAGCTCGCCCTCGGTACGCTTGAGCTCAGACTCGGTGGTAGCCGTCTTGCGCTGCAACTCGGCAATCTGTTCGCCGAAGTCCCTGATCTGCCCCTGAAGCTGGACCTCGGTGGTTTTGGCCACGGCTTGGACGGCCGTCGCCTCCACCACAGCGCCCTGGTAAGCGGACCGGTAGTCCATCGCCAGGTCCTTCCAGTTGCTCTGCAAAGACACGAAGGTCACGGTGACCATCGAGAACATCACCGAGAAGAGTACCAACAGTACGACGAAGACCTTAGCTGCCGTGCTCACGGCGCGCCTCCTTTCGCGTCACAGGCCGAAACGAACCAGCGGACGGGCGCTCTCACAGCAGACGGCCACCGCGCTGGCCATTCCTCTGTGCCGGATCGGACCTCCTGAAGACCCGGGCGTCACCTCTTGATCATGCGCCGGGAGGATTGGCCCACCGGCGCTGTAAGTCTTGTCCAAAGAAGGCCTATCGATCATACCATCGAGGCTTCAGCCCTTTCAAGGGCCTTGCGCTCAAACTCAGGATCGATCATGCCTTCGCGGGTTTCGTGGCCGGACCGCATCCGCTCATGCTTGACCGTCTCTATAATCGGCGTTTCAATGAAGATTACTCCAGGGGGTGTGGCCGGTGTCTGACAGGTCCGCCGATGGGGGCCGCCCGGACCGGGGGCGTCTCCCGGCGCCTGGGGGTGTCCGGTGGGTCTGGAATGTGGCCTGCCGGGCGTCGCCCCGCCCACAGGACGGGCAGACCTGCCCAGATTGACACCAGCATTTGCCCCCGAACGGACGATGGAAGGTATCGGGTGGCGAGGGATTAGCCGAACAGGAACAGGAGTGCGCGTGAGATGAGATGGATCTCGCCGGCGGTTGTGACGTGGGTGCTGGCGGCCGGGTGGGGGGTGTCGGCTGGCAAGGAGGGTGACCTTCTCGACGCCGAAGCGCTGGCGCCGGCCGGGCTGGTCAAGTACTGGCAATGCAGCGTGCCCCTCGAGACCAACGAAGCGCTGGATCGGATGTCCCTGGAAGACGAGACGCTCTACGTCCTGACCGAGCTGGGCACCCTCTACGCCGTTGACGCCCGTGTCGGGTTGGTCCGGTGGGGGTCGCCGGTCGCAGAACCGCCCTTCCACGTCTTCCGTCCCTGCCACGTGATGGTCAAGGACACCGACGCGCCCAGGCGGACCGTCGTGGTGAGCACCACGCATCTGATGCTCTTTCATCCGCGGACCGGACGGTTGATGGCCAGACTGAGGCTGCCCTTCACCCCCGCCGGCCCGCCCATTGCGGTGGGAAAGGACGTGTATGTCGGCAGCGTCAACAGCCGCTACTACGCGCTTCGACCGGTGGAGATGCGCATCAGCCGGTCCACACCGAAAAAGAAGACTGAGACCCGGGGGCGGGGGTGGTATGGAGAGGTCCGGCGTCCCGGCGAACGACTTTTCGGCGAGGCGGATGACTCGGGCAAACTCCGCGAGTGGCAACGAGATGCTTTGGGGCGGTTCGGCGAGACCGCGTCCGATCATCGCGCCCTCGTTGTCCGCTGGCATGTCGACTCTGCAGGCAACGTCAAGGGACGGCCCGCCGTCGCGGACTATGATTCCCTGGGCAACGTCATCGCGCCCGGAGCTCAGGCCCGAGCGCCGGCCGCGCGCGACCGCCAGGAAAAGGGCAAGACAAAGGACAAGGGACAAACGGAGGCCGAGGCGGCTTCGACCATCGTCGACCAGGTCGCCCTCATCCCCACCGACGGGGGCAAGCTGTTCGCCTGTCGCCTCGCCAAGAAGCGCAGGGCGTGGGTCGCCGACGTGCCTGGCGAGATCCTGGTCGACCCCCTCGTCGGCAACGGGATGGTCTACTTCGCCAGCACCGGCCGAAGCGTCTATGCCGTGAACCTCGTCAACGGCAGATACCGATGGCAGTGTCCCGTGCCCAGCGCGCTGAAGCGCAGGGGCTTTCTGACGCCGACGCGTTTGTACCAGCCCGCCGAGCCGACCGGCGTCTACGCCATCGACCCGCTGACCGGTAAGCTCAATTGGACGTTCGACCGGGCCACTCACTTCCTGGCCGAACAGGCCGACGTCGTCTACCTCTTCGAGCCCGGTCAATCCATTCACCAGATCGACGCCAAGACGGGCGAGGTCCTTCGCTCGATGGAATCTCCCGCCGCCACGTGCTGTGCCGGCAACACGCGTGACACCGCAGTCTACGTCGCCAGCAGGGACGGCCGGGTGATGTGCCTCCGCCCCAAGGGCACCCCCTACCTCCGCCGCGCAGAGTTCGACAGGGCCCTGGCCGGCTCGCGCGCGCCCGAATCAACGGACGAGCCCGCCAAGAAAAAGACTCCCGCCCGCAGGTAATGCCGCTTTCGGCAAGTCCGCTTCGTGTTGGGTAGCACTGGCGGCTTGTCTGCCAGTGCTTCTGGCATTGCATCAGGGCCCTCAGCGCGGGACACGCCGCCGGCGCCACCCGGGCGCGCCCGTCGTCTCAATCGTGGGGCGCCCTGGCCGGTTGTGACGTCGGGATCGGCTGAAGGGGCAGGACGTCCTCCCCGAAGACGTCGGCCACGGTCAGCTGCGGGTTGACGGCGAAGGGGCGATAGAGAGGGTCGCCGATCAGGAGCATCATCCAGGAGTTGTAGGGCTTGGCGTAGTAGAAGCACTCGACCAGCGTGTAGCATCCGGTCAGGAACAGCCCGAAGAAGTCGCGGGGGGGCGGAAAGGCAGACAGGTAGGGCTCGTGGACCGGGCCGAGCGTTGCGGCCGCGCCGTCGGTGAGGAGGGCCTTACACCAGTAGTGGCGCTTCGGATCGCGAAGGCTGACGGCCTCGTTGCTGGCGATGTGGAAGGCCACCGCGCCGCGGACGAACGTAAAGGCGTCTTGATAGCGACCCACGCTGTACCAGCCGCAATACAGGGCCGTGTCGGGACACGCAGCCGGACCGAACAGCTCCTTGCGATTGTCGATGACGGTGGGCAAGGAGGTCTTGGCCCGCAAGAGGGCCGCCAGCTCGCGGAGGTTCTGATCGTACGTGCCGTAGCTGCCCGGCCGCCCGTCGGCCGTCAGGCCTCGGGCGTCGAGGTAGACGTGTCCCCTCAGCCCCACCTTCTCGGTCGAGATCGCATCATCGATCATCCGGCGAACCACGACGGGGGTCGGGCCATCCAGCCGGCCGACCATCATGAGCGGCGCGTCCCATTCAGATTCGCGCAGGGCCTTTCGCAGGACGGGGTTCACGCGGTGCCTCGCGTTCAGCGTGTTCATCCGCCAGCGGTACAAACCTGCTTGGGGAGCCCACAACGTTGACAGCTCGCTGTCGACGGATGCGACCGTGTCGGCGCCCCCGAGCCGTTTGATGTCCTCTTCGAGATGGGCGAGCAGCCCGATCAAGCCGGCGTACCGCCTGATCAGCCGGCGGGCCTCTTCGCGCTCGGGTGCCGTCGGCCCCGCCCGAAGCAGGGCGTTGATCTCGGCTTGTCCCTGGCGGATGGACGCCCGCAGCTTCTCGAGCTGCGTCTGGCCGAGGTGGACGTTGCCGCGGTCCGTCGAGCGGACGTGGCGGAGGATGCCACTGACGCCCTCGGACCGTTCCATACAGGCCAGCAGGCGACGGTGGGCGGCGCGATGGGCAACCGGATCGCGGAGGCGCGACGCCCGTTTCATGGCCCCGAGCAGCGCCGAACGGAACTGCTTCTGCATGCCGGCGGCGCGGCGGGCCGGTCGCGGCGCGGAGGTCGTGGTCGTCGTCGGGCCAGTCGTCGTCCGGGCGATCTCGATCACGGTGCCCAGGAGCTGCTTGTACTCCTTGAGGGCCCGGACTCGTTCGCGGCGGGCACGCGCACGGGCAGCGTCTCGCTCGGGCGTCATCGGCTCGGCACCGACGCGGATGGGCACGTCGTAGAACATGACCAAACAGACGACCTGATCGGCCAGGCCCCGCCCCGTGAGCCAATCGCGAATCGGTTGGGCAACGCCGGATTGATACTGCGCGCGGGGCAGCTCCTCGACCACCGGGACGTCCAGCCCGATGATCCGGTCCTTGGGCACCTCGCGGCGGTCCGCGTAATACAGCGCCAGCTCGCCCGAAGCGCGGCTGTTCTTGTTGAAGACCAGCGCGACGTGCCCGGCGTTCAGCTCACCGGGCGGGAGGGCGGAGGAGGTGAGCAGCGCGCAGGCGATCACGAGGCACATCATCGGCATGAAACGTTCCTACCAGCTCCACACGAGCCGCGACAACAGGATCCCCGCGGCAAGGATCAGGAGGATCAGGATCACCCAGGCGGCCATGGGGATAACGAATGACGGGGCGCTGGTCTGCCTGTCCGCTGCGGCGCTGGCGCGCGTTGTGGCCACGGTGGTCTGGCGGACCTCCCCGGCGGCTGCACGCGACGCGACGATCAGATCGCGGAGTGAGGCCGCCTCCATCGCCGCCGTCGAAGCATCGTCCGACCCGAGCGGCGGACTCAGAACGGCATCCAGGGCGTGCACGAGCATCTCGCCCGATTCGAACCGGTCCTCGGGCAACTTGGCCAGACACTGACTGATCAACGAGGCGTGGGCCAGCGGCACGTCGGGCCGCGTCTGGGTGATGTCGGGCACGGCAGCGCGGAGGTGCTTGCGGAAGATCTCCTGGCTGTCCTTGCCCCCGAAGGCGGGCGCCCCGGCCAGCAAGGCGTACCACGTCATGCCCAGACCGTAGACGTCGCTGGCCAGCGACGGTGGATGGCCCAGACACAACTCGGGGGAGATGTAGCGCGGCGTGCCCTCGACGACCGAGGACTTGCCCCCCTCGCCGACGAGCTCGAGCCGGTCGGCCAACCCGAAGTCAGCCACCTTGACGGTTCCCTCTTCGGTCATCAAGAGGTTGGAGGGCTTCAGGTCGCGATGGATGATGCCGGCCTGGTGCGCGGCGGCCAGGCCCCGTGCCGCCTGACGGATCGCGGTCGCGGCGGCCATGGGCGACAGACGCTCGCCTCGGTCCAGCACGTCCTGCAGCGATCCGCCGGCCATGTACTCCATCACGACGAAGTAATGATCCGCCTGCTGACCGACGTGGAAGATCGTCACCACGTGCGGGTGCTGCAGTTGCGCCGCGGCGCGGGCCTCGCTGAGGAACCGCTCGAGGCGCTGGCGGTCCGCCTCGACCTTCCAGCCGGGCAGGACCTTGGCCGCCACCTGCCGGCCCAGCACGACGTCCTTGGCGCGGTAGACCGAGCTGGTCTTGCCCCGGCCCAGCATGGCCGTCAACTGGTAGCCGCCCAGCTTGCGGCCGATCAGATCGTCTGATTCGCGCTTCGTCTCGTTCATTCGGCGGGTCGACGCCCCCGATCGTGTGGGCTTGAGCCTGCCCTCGGCCGCGTGCCTCACACCGGCACGGCCGCCGCCAGCCAAGTGCAGTCGGTTTCGGCGGCAAAGACGGTTTCGTCCACACCGGCAGGTATAATCAAGCTCCGACCGGCCTGAATGTCAATCGGATCGTCCAGGCCCGTCGTCTTGAGCTGACCTCGTCCGCCAAGCACGACCCAGACGGCCATCTGATCGACGTCCAGCCTTCGCTCGAATCCCTCCGTCACCCGAACCTTGTCGATGACGAAGCGCCGACACGTGACTAGCCTCGTCGTCGTGGTCCAAAGATCCGATTCGTGTCGGAGCGGCTGCTGGCTCGGCGGCGGTTCTCCGAAGTGGATGCACATCATGGCCTGCTCGATGTGGAGCGCCCTAGGCTTGCCATCATCCCCCAATCGATTCCAGTCGAACACCCGGTAGGTCGTGTCCGAGGGGGTCTGGATCTCCGCCACGACGACGCCCGCGCCCAACGCGTGCACCGTGCCGCTGGGCAAGTAGTAACAATCGCCGGCACGAACGGGGATCCGTTCGAGCGTGTCGGCCACCGTCCCGTCGGCCACGGCGTCCGCGAACTGCTCGCGCGTCACGCCCGGCCTGAGACCTGCGTAGATCACCGCGTCGTCGCGCGCCTCGACGATGTACCACGCCTCGTGCTTCACCCGCGCACCGCCGCCAAGCTGCTCACAGGCCTGCTCGTCCGGGTGCACCTGAACGCTCAGCACGTCTTCGGCGTGAAGGAACTTGACGAGCAACGGGAATCGTCCGTCGACCAGCGGGGCCGGACCCGAAAGGCGCGTCCCCCACTCCACAAGAACATCGTGTAACGACCGCCCCGCCGCAGGCCCGACTGCGACCCTAGAAACGCCTTCGGGCAGGTCGGCGATCTCCCAAGATTCGCCGATCCTGTCTCCCGCAGGCGACGATCGTCCGAGCTGATTCTCAAGACTTCGTACCCCCCAGATTTTCGGCCACAGCATGGATTCGAGCATCAGCGGGCAGACGATCATGCGGAGCATCTCAAAGCGCGGCAGACCCCGGGCAGCCAAGTTCCCACCAAGCCTACCCACTTCGCCCCAACCGATCAACCGTGGGAACCCATGTCACCAGAAAAGAATCTGCCGCAGCCGTCCGCCGGCACGTGTCGCGTCCACACGCACGCCCTACCTATTCGCCGTAGCCGAGATGCCCCCTCATCCGTCGCCAGGCGACCGCCAGCAGGAACAGACCCGTCGAGACCAGGACAATGCACGCGCCCGTCGGCAGGTCGAGCTCGTAAGCCACCCACAGTCCCCCCACCGCGCTGAGGCCGCCCAAACCTGCCGCCAGCAGGCAGATCGATCGGTAGCCGCGTCCCACCTGCAACGCGGCCGCCGCCGGGTTGGCGATCAGCGCGAAGATCATCAGCCCGCCCACCGTCTGAAGATTGACCGTCAGGACCAGCCCACACAACGCCAGGAGCATCACGTAGACGAACTGTTGGTGAACGCCCGTGGCGCTCGCCAGGAACCTGCTGAACAGGATTGCGCGCAGCTCCTTGGCGAACGCGATCGAGAAGACCAGAAGCGCCGACCCCGCCAGGACGATCATCCACACGTCGCCGGCGCTGACGAACAAGAGGCTCCCCCACAGAAGGCCCAGCATCTCGGTCTTGGGGCCCGGCATCAGCCCGATGCCCAGGAACGTCAACCCCATCATCAGCGGAAACAGCACGCCCATCGCGACGTTGATGTCCAGGCGCATCCGCCCCGGCGGGATCACGCCCAGGATCGCCGTCGCCGCGCCCGCTGCCGCCAGGCCGCACGGCAGCTCAGGCCACCCCATCAACATCCCGAAGATCGCGCCGGCCATCGCCGCATGCGAGACGCACACCCCCACGAACGGCATGCGCATCCCCATCACGTACACGCCCAGCAGCCCGGTGCTCGTCCCGCCGACCAGGCCGGCGGCGATGATGGGGGCGAAGAACGTGTCGAACGCGGCGATCATGATCGGTTAGCAATCCGTTCTGGTCATCTCTATCCCATGCGCTGAGCAGGTCATTGGCGCTCGGCAACTCGCCGATGGAACACCTGCGCCCTTGCGCGCGGCCCATCGATCACGGCGCATCGAGGGGGAGCGCCACGGCGTGGCGACGCCCGGCTGTCTCGATCACCTCCACCGGGCAACCGTACAGCTCGGCGAGGACTTCAGGCGTCAACGCCTCGGCTGGCGAGGCGTATCGCGCGATCCGGCCCCGGTCCACCAGCGCGACGCGCTGACAGCACGTCGGCAGCAGTCCCGTCTCGTGCGAGACCATCACGACCGTGATCGCGAGCTGGACGAAGACCTGATCCAGCCACGCCACCAGCCGCTCTTTCCAGTCCATGTCCAGGTGAACGGCCGGCTCATCGAGCAACAACAGTCTCGGCTCCTGCACCATCGCCCGGGCGAGGAGCACCTTCTGCTGCTCCCCGCCAGACAGACTGCGAAACGTTCGGCGCTTCATCCCGGCCAGGCCCAGCCGCTCGATCCAATCATCGACGCGGTCCTGCGCCCCGGCATCTGCAGATCGAAACAGGCCCGCGGGCCCGGCGAGGCCCATGCCCACCACCTCGTGTACGGTCAACGGCAGGTCGGCATGGTATTCGGTGGCCTGGGGGACGTACCCAACGCGCCGCCGGATCGCCGTCCGCCGCCAACGGCTCAGCTTGGTGATCGCCTCGCTGTCATGGCGGACCACGCCTCGGGTCGGGCGAATCAGTCCGGCCAGCACGTTCAGCAACGTCGACTTGCCCGCACCGTTCCGGCCGACGACGCCGACGAACTGCCCGGCCTCGATGGTCAATCGGTCCACGTCGAGGATGGCCTTGCCGCCCCGCGCGACGACGACGTCCTGTAACGCGATCGCCACGCCAGTCACGGCCTGTCGCCTCCCGCCGACGATGCGGCGCTCACCTTCTTGGGTACCGACGCAGGAGCTGGCGCGGTGGTGGCGGTGCCGACGAGCGCCTCTACGTTCGCCCAGCACAACTGATCGAACGTCCTCTGGCCCTCGGTCATCGACGGGAAGTTACTGAACACCACCAGCCGGACGCCCAACTGCTTCGACAGCTTCTCTGCCACGCGAGTCCCTTCCTGCTGATTGGCCACGATGATCGCCACGCCGTGTCTCCGCCCCGTCTCGATGCAGTTGGCGTACTCAGATATCCGGGAATCCTCGCCGCGTGGGAACGTGCCCGCCACGTCCAGCCCGAGCCATCGACAGAACGCCTCCTGATGGCCCGAACACAGGACCTTCGTGCCCCTCAGCCCTGCTGCGGCGACCTGTTCGTGACATCGATCCCTCAGCTCGTCCAGGCGTCGGCGGACCGACGCCAACCGCGAAGCGAACCCAGACGCCCGCGCCGGCCACCGTGCCGACAGGGCTTCGCACACGACCTTGCACGTCGTCTCGTAAGTCTCGGGGACGCTCAAGCCCCCACCCGGGGAGATGGCGACCACCTCCAGCCCGGCGGCCCGCATCCGCTCCAGCTTGGCGTCGAGCGAGCCCTGGAAGTCAAACCGGAACAGCAGGGCGCTGCCCCGCAGACTGTCGATCATTCTCGGTGTGACGTCGAAATGCCCCGGACAGCCCCCAGGGGGGAGCAGCCGGACAACCCGAAACTGTTCGGGTGCCAGATCCCGGACGGCGCATTCGATGTAGGACGCCGTAACCCCGACGCGCGGCAACGCATCGGCGGGCTCATCGGCGCGATGGCAGCCACCGAACGCCGACAAGGCGATGCCACACGCCATCGCCGTTGGCCACAGACATGGTCGTGACTGGGTCGGCACGATCCCAACATCCTATGTGCGTAGCGCGTCGATTCTCAAGCAATGTCCGCCGCGGACCGTGGCAGGCAGCCCTGAACGCTTGTGGCAACAGCCTGAGGATGCCGCTGGTAACACGTTATCTAAAGAAGTAACACCACGCGCCGCCCGTGTCAAGCCGTCGACGGGCAATCCGTTGGGTGCAAAAAGCCAAGATGGCTCGGCCGGCCTTGCGCCCGAACGAGCCATCATTGACCGGAGGGAGGGGAAAGCTTTGTGGGTCATTTACAGGCGCGACGCCCACGGGACCCGCGCCCGCAGGCATCGCGCCGGGGTAATCCGGGCGATCAGTATTCCAGCTTGTACTGCTTATCTCACGGCTGAATCGGGATGCGGTGTTCTGGCCTGGAAATCCCACGCGCCATGGAGCAGGCCGCGCTCCTTCAGACACCGCATCCGCCGTGAGTGCCCACCGTGAAAGCCGTGCACCGTCCAGCCTGGTGCAACCGGCTGTTGACCCTCAGAGTGGCTGGGTTCGGGGTTGAGCTTTGGTAGGGCGCCTCGCTTCGCCTGCCGGCCGCTCACCCGTCCGATTACCGGACCGCAGATATGACACTTCAGTAATAACCCAGGATTCGGCATCCGTCAAATGAAATCGACTCGACCGTGGGCAGAAACTCCCCCGTTCTTGACACCCCCGGAACCGGGCGGAAAAAGTACAATGCCACTGGACTAAAGTAGCGTCCGCTAGTGACTTGCGATCATGCCGCACGTCCGGCGGGCCGCGCCACTCAGGCCGGGCCGATTCCGTGATGTCACGTTGGGGCGGTATCATGATCCTCTGGTGAGCGCGGAGGACCAGCCATGACGCAGGGGCCTGCGAACGCCCAACCCAAGCCAGCACGGCTCAAGTTGATCGCATGTGAGATCGCCTTTCGGGAGGTCTGCCTCCTGGCCGCCCACAGCCGCAACATCATCGACCTGACTTTCTTGCGGAAGGGCCTCCACGATGTGGAGACCCCCGACATGCTCGCCGAGCTGCAGCGGGAGGTCGACGCGGTCGACGTCTCGCGCTATCAGGCCGTCCTGTTGGGGTACGGTCGCTGCAACGACGGTGTCGCGGGCCTCCGCGCCCCGGGCATCCCCATGGTCATCCCGCGGGCCCACGATTGCATCACGTTCTTTTTGGGCAGCAAGGAACGGTATCGGCAGTACTTCGACGCCCATCCCGGCACGTTCTTCCGGACGAGCGGCTGGATCGAACGAAACTTCGTCAACGAAGAGCGCGGCGTGATGCGCAAGCTCGGCCTGGACCGAACGCGCGAGGAGTACGTGGCCCAGTACGGCGAGGAGAACGCGGACTACATCATCAAGACGCTCGGTGCGTGGGAGGAGAACTACGATCGGATGGCCTTCATCGAGACCCACGTGGCCCGGGCGCTCGACTATGCCGACCAGACCCGTCAGGAGGCCGATGAGAGGGGCTGGCAGTTCGACCGCGTGGCTGGCGATCTGGAGCTGCTGCGACGTCTGCTGGATGGTGAATGGGATGCGGACAGCTTCGTCGTCGTGCCGCCCGGCCACACGATTGCCGTGCGAAACGACGAGGCCATCCTAGAGGCCAGCCCCACCGCATTGGACGGCCCGACGGTGAGGGACTAGCTCGATGCCTCGGTGCTGGTCGACGACGTCTCGTCGCTCTGCTCGGAGGTTTCCGTGGACGTAGACCCGCTGGTGTCCTGCTCGTCCACCTCGAGTGCATCTAGAAGGGTCTCGCCGAAGGCCATCACGAGTCGGTAGACCGGGTCGTTGCTGCTCGAGCTCGACGAGCTGCTCGACGAGGAGGTGGGTGCCCAGCCCGCCGCCTGGGCCAAGGCCCTGAGCTGATCGCGATCTTCGACGAACCCGGCCGCTCGGTTGGAGGCCACCTGGGCGGCCAGCTTGGTCGCACCGGTGATGGCCTCTTCCAGGATCTCGTTGAACGTTGTAACCAGCGCGTTGCTCGTCCCCGAGCTCGAGGGGGTCGTCTTGCTCGTGGCCTGGAGCTTCGTCGCGATGTTGGCGAGGTTCCGCGAATCCAAGATGGGCAGGGCCAGCGCGTTCATCACATCACTCCCAGCAAGGTCCGGTTGGATCTCGGCGCGTACCGATCGAATCGCCTGCAAGAGCGATGCCAGTCTGACGCCGCGTAGGGTCGGTTGTAAGATTTGGCCAGGGGCTGCCTTGCGATTGTGTCTGCGGAGAGGGCATCTGCCCGGCGCGTTGGGCCGGCAATCCCTGCCGATCGGGGCGCAGATCCTGCCGACTGCCGGGACCGCCCAGGGGGCTTCCCGTAAATTAGTATATACTAACTTTGGAGTTGACGTTTTTCCGGGCGATTGCTACACTACCCGCCCTTTCGTGCGGAGGCTGGGTAGGGCCTCGCGTTGTCGTTCCCCAATGGTGTCGCTGGGCGCTCCACAGGACGGGGGGCCAGCAACCGGTTTTTAGACCAGAGGGAGACCATGTCAGACGACCAGGCGAACGTAATCAGCTCGCTGATGGATGAGTCCCGGCGATTCCCGCCGCCGGCTGAGGTGTCGGCCCGGGCGCACGTCAAGAGCTTCGAGCAGTACCGAGAGATGTACGACCGCTCCATCAACGATCCGGCCGGCTTCTGGCTCGAGCAGGCCGACCTGCTCGATTGGATCAAGAAGCCCACCGTTGCCCGCCGGTACACTTGGAACACCGAGGCCCGCCGCGTGGACATCAAGTGGTTCGAGGACGGCGAGCTGAACGTCAGCGTCAACTGCCTGGACCGCTACCTCGACACGCCCCGCGCCGACAAGGCCGCCATCATCTGGCAGGGCGAGCCGGAGGAGGACGCCCACACGTATACCTACCGGCAACTGCACACCGAAGTCTGCAAGTTCGCCAACGTGCTCAAGCGTAAGGGCATCAAGAAGGGCGACCGGGTGTGCATCTACCTGCCCATGATCATCGAGCTGCCGATCGTGATGCTGGCCTGCACGCGGATCGGCGCGATTCATTCCGTGGTGTTCGGGGGGTTCAGCGCCGACAGCCTCCGCGATCGGATCCTCGATTCGGAGTGCAAGCTGCTGATCACGAGCAACACGTCGCTGCGTGCGGGCAAGCAGATCCCGCTCAAGGCGATCAGCGACGAAGCGCTCGAGGCGTGTCCCTGCATCGAGAGCGCGATCGTGGTCCGGCGGATCGAGGCCGACGTCAACATGCAGGCCGGACGCGATACGTGGTACCACGACGAAATGGCCGACGTCTCGGCCGACTGCGCGCCCGAACCCATGAACGCCGAGGACCCGCTGTACATCCTCTACACCTCGGGCAGCACGGGCAAACCCAAGGGCGTGCTGCACACGACGGGCGGCTATCTGCTGCACACGATGTTGAGCCATCGGGTGATCTTCGACATCCACGACGAGGACATCTACTGGTGCACGGCCGACATCGGTTGGGTGACGGGCCACAGCTACATCGTCTACGGCCCGCTGGCCGGCGGCGCGACGTCGGTGATGTTCGAGGGCGTGCCGACCTATCCGGACGCCGGCCGATTCTGGCAGATCGTCGAGAAGTACAAGGTCACGCAGTTCTACACCGCCCCGACGGCCATTCGCGCGTTGATGCGGCTGGGGGACGAGTGGCCCGCCAAGCACGACACGACCAGCTTGCGGATCCTCGGGACGGTCGGCGAGCCGATCAACCCCGAGGCCTGGGTGTGGTATTACCATCACGTCGGTAGGGAGCGGTGCCCCATCGTCGACACGTGGTGGCAGACCGAGACGGGCGGGATCCTGATCACGCCCCTGCCCGGCGCGCACACGCTCAAGCCCGGCAGCGCCTGCCGACCGTTCTTCGGCGTCGAGCCGGTCGTGCTCCGCGACGACGGGACCGAGTGCGATCCGAACGAGGGCGGCAAACTGTGCATCAAGAAGCCCTGGCCGGGCATGATGCGGACGCTCTACGGCGCACACGATCGCTTCGTCGAAACCTACTTCACGATGTTCGACGACGTCTACTTCACCGGCGACGGCTGCCGCGTCGATGAGGACGGCGACTACTGGCTGATGGGCCGGATCGACGACGTGGTGAACGTGAGCGGCCACCGGATCGGGACGGCCGAGGTCGAAAGCGCCCTGGTCAGCCACGAAGCCGTGGCCGAGGCCGCCGTCGTGGCCATGCCCCACGAGATCAAGGGCCAGGGCCTGTACGCCTACGTCACGCTCCAGGGCACGATCCAACCAACCGAAGAGCTGAAGAAGGCGTTGGTCGACCACGTGGCCAAGGAGATCGGCCCGATCGCCAAACCGGACAAGATCCAATTCGCCGACGCCCTGCCCAAGACCCGCAGCGGCAAGATCATGCGTCGGATCCTCCGCAAGATCGCCGAGAACCGCACCGAAGACCTCGGCGACACCACGACCCTGGCCGATCCGAGCGTGGTCGACACGCTCGTCTCGGGGCGGGAGGGGTAGGCGGGGGCGCATTCCGGGTGGGATGATCGTCTCCGCGCCGGCGACGATTGGGGTTTCCGCGGGTGCGAGTTCTGGCGCAGGGTTTGGCCCCGCCGGCCGCCCAGGTGCACACAGAGCTGGTGTGGCGTTATGGCGGCCAAAGGACTGGCGGGCTTCCGGCCCCTCAGCCGATATGATATAGTGGCTTTCAGGGGGAGGTAACTGCCATGGCTGACGCGAACAAGACGCTCGGCGAGCTGTTCCGCGATCTCCGCCGCGAGCGGAAGATGACGCAAGCTTCTGCTGCGCAGAGGATTGGGTCTGCCCAGAGCCAGATCAGCGCCTTTGAGCGCGGCCGCGAGAACGTCCTGTCGCATGAGAAGATCGAAGCATTGGCCCACTTATATGACGTCGATCTGACCACGATGCTCTCCGCCGCGGCCCAGTTGGAGCCCACGGCCCGGTACTGCAGCTCCCGAGAATGCCCCACCAACATGCCGTTCGTGTTCGGGGAGCTGATCCGCTTCCGGCCGACCGTGGTTCAGACCAACGAGTCCTACTGCCGAATGTGCGGCGAGCCGCTTGTGCCTGAATGCCCGCACTGCAATGCACCGCTGCAGCCCGGGCTGAACTGCAGCCGCTGTGGTCACGAGTATGTCGAAGGCATCTCCGCCAGTTCGGTCGTCGGTGACCCCGAGGAATGGGCCCGACATCAGCGCCAGAGGAACGCGGAGATCACCTCGGTCGTCGCACCCGCCGTCCCCCGCAACGAGAACAGCAACAGCACCGTCTGATTGCACCTGCCCCCTGCACACCAACGCCACCGGGTAGGGAGCCTCTCGCGCGACCGCCCGCTCGACGATGCCACTGCCGAGCCCGGGGCGTCGGCAATTCCGCTCCGCTGTGATCTCTCCCCTTTCAGCGCTACCGTTCTGGTAGGTCGACTTGTCAAATCAATCTTTTTCCTGACTCTCATTCGATTCTACTACACCTTGGAACCTACGCTTGGAAGCGCAGGACATCGTCGGTAGGGGCTTGTCCAATATCTAGGGCCAGAAGGGCAGCGCACCTTCTACATACTGTGCCCTGGCGCTCTAGTTATCGGACGTTCAGGGAGTTAGCGTCGTGGCCCCATATAAAAAGTGCGTTTGATTTTTGGTCTATCGTGCTGTATACTTCTCATGCAGCCGTCGGGTCGGCATCTTGAGGACCCGCTGATGCCAAGACCGCAGCGTATGCCGGCCCGCTGCCTGGGGCGCCGGTCCCGTGGGCATCGCGCCTGTGAATGACCTGGGGACTCGAGCAACCATGTCGGTGGACAGAGCAGATAGGGGTGAATCATATAGGGGGACGGACTCATCGAGGCGGGCAAGGAGAGCGCTGCCTATCGAACCAGTCTGAGTTTGTCGACCTCGCGTGGACGCGCGGTCGGGGAAGGTCAGGCACGAGCATGTCTTCTCGCACATCTTCTGCGGACAACCCTAGGCAAAAACAGGATAGCCTTGTTCGAAGAAAGGAGCCCGGGGCTCCGCTGGGGCCCCCGGTGCCGCTAGTAGAGCCAGTCGGATCTGCCTTGGATGATGAGGGCCCCGAGCTCAAGAGCGATGACTCGAAACTCAAGATCAGCATTGTGGGGCCCGCCAAGTGGGTCGTCGCCGCGCTGGCGATACTGATCCTCCTTGTCCTTGTACTTCGCGGGTGCTGACTCACGCGGCCACCGCAGAGGCCCAACCCCGGGCGCGTGCGTCGCGACGCAGCCTCACCAGGTGCGGGGCGATCGGGGCTCCCGCGCGCCAGCGCGGTCCGTCCGTGACGCGGGCGAGAGGCCCGGCGGACGCAAATCGCGGTGGGCGTGACCCGCAGGGAGAGGGCTCGGGGCGAGCTAATCCGGCGGGTTGGCGTTTCTGCGCGAACCGAAGTAGAAACCGACGACGGCGCTGACGACGGTGGCCAGCGTACTCGTCGCCGTGGTGACCACGTCCCCGAAGTCCTTGGTGTTGGGCCAGACATACGCAATCACGAGGATAAGCGTACACAGACACAGCGTACAGACCAGGATCAGCCCGAGGTTGTACTGCTTGTTCTGGAATGCCTCGTCCAGGTCCCGCTCCCTCGCGTCTCGGATCAGCGGCATGTCGGCGATGTCCACCTCTTCCCCCCCTCCGCCCGGGACGGTCGGAAGGTCCGCAATGGGCGCTTCGTCGCTCGGCACGCTGTTCTCGTCCGGGCGGCTGACGCCTGTTGCCCCGGTCGGATCGGGAGGCGTTTCGGTTTCGGTTCGGGCGAACTGCCACTGACTCGGGCGTGTTTGGACATCCGGGATGGCGTCTACGACGAGGACGGGCTCCCCGTCGTTGTCGTTACCGCTCGCCATGTCGCATCCCCTTCGTCCCTCTCGCGGATCCCTCCCTCAGACTCAGCGGAGTCCTGCCTGACGGTCCCCAACCAGGCCGCGAGATGGAGCTGAGCGTTGCAGTAAGACACGCGCTTGCCTCCTGCCGCAGTCAAGAGTACACCAAATGTTAACCGTATGCAAGTAAAATCACAGGCAAAAAGCGCGCCCTTTGCGTCCAGAAACGATAAATATCGCTCCTTCGAGCGGCGTTTTAGGCTTGGATCGTGCACGAGAATGCTGGATTTCATATTGATACCTTGCCGATATGGTTGTATACTTGGCTAGAACCGGTGGCCGCCCACCGTCGGGTTTGGGGCTGGGGCGTAGGCCCAGAAGATCTCCGCCCCATACTTCTTCACGTTCTCAGGAGGACGTCTTCTGGCTGGCGAATGGATTCGCTGGGAAGTCGTCGTGCGTGTCCATGCGTACTGGCCGGAGCATTAGATAATGAGTAACGCAGACAGCAACGAATCGAACGTTACGAATATCAGGCTGACTGGAGAAGCAAACGACGTCGTTCAACAGCTGAGCAACGAGTCCAAGCAGACGAAGACGCAGGTGGTGCGGTACGCCCTGGCCACCTACGCAAAACTCCTGCGGGAGGCACAGAAGGGCGTTACGATCAGCCTGGTGGACGAGAAGACCAAGAAGGTCAGAGACCTCATCCTCCCGATGTAGGTTTCGTCGGACGGCGCCGTCCCGAACGGCGCGGTCCAGATAGGACGACCTCCCCGGACGCTTCCTCGGCTGCCGAAGTGACGCGTTGCGCTACGCGTACTTCAGCAGCAGCGCTTTGCTCTTCAGCACGCCTTCGTGGTCGTCGGTTTTGCCTTCGTATTCGATGCCGTAGGGGTTGGCGTAGCCGGCTTCGTTCAGGATCTTGACGGCCTGGCCGGCGTCGATCTCGGGGGACTCGCCGTCGGCGTCGAAGGACAGGAACTTGGCGTGCGTGGCGAAGGCGAACGGCGCGACCTTCCGTAAGTTGGCCAGCTTGTCGTCCTGGTCGGGCCAGTTCAGGAAGTCGGCCAGGACGCGGCAGTGGGGGCTGTCGATCTCGGTCATGATCCGCACGACGACGTCCGGGTCGTAGCTGATCCCGCCGTGGTTCTCCATCGTCACGACGATGCCGTTCTGCCGTCCGATCTCCGCCAGTTCGGCGAAGCTCTTGGTGCATTGGCCGATCTGCTGTTCCTCGGTGCCCTCCGGGCCATGCCCGCCGCTGTTGGCCCTAAACGACGTGCAGCCGAGGTCGTTGCTGATGTCGAACCACTTGCGGTGGTTCTCGACGGCGGCGGCGCGCTCGGCCTCATCGAGGGCGGCGAGGTTGCCGTGCCCGTCGACGGCGATGCTGAGGCACCGGACGCCGGCGTCGGCGGCTGCGGCCTTGACGTCCGCCAGGTTGGACGCCTTGACCGGGCTGGTGCCCTGGTTGTCGGGGTCGTCGTACTCGAAGAACGGGGAGTTCAGCTCGATCATGTCGATCCCGAACTCCTCTGCCGTCACCTTCGGATAGTCCACCAGCGTGATCTTCTTGTCGAAGAACCGTCGGTGAATGCTCCAGCCTGCCAGTGAGATTTCCATGGGTCAGTCTCCAACCGATTGTGCGGTACGCCCGTTGACTCGATGCGCCTGAGCCTTGTTTGTGTTCGGCGCATCTGGCTTGACCCCGCCGCGTGCGGCGGGGACGTGGCCGCACGCGGCCACGCTAAACGCTCAGAATCCCATTTCTCCTCGGCGCCTCGCGAGACGCCCGATGCTACCGCCCCAGGACGCGGTCCATCTCGCGGCTGCAGCGCCTGACCGCCCGCGAGTCACCCGTGAAGTTCAGCAGCTCGTAGGTCACCGGTCCCTTGTAGCCGATCTTCTTGAGCGCGCTCAGGACGGCCGGGTAGTCCACGTGGCCCTTGCCGAGGGGGACCTCGAACCCCTCGGGGAATCCCGTCCACGTCGTCGAGCCGTCCGGGTTGCGGCGCTTGGCGTATTCCTTGAAGTGGACGCGCTTGATGGTCTTGCCCAAGATGGCGACCCAATGGGCGGGCACGCCGTAGGGGACGTTGTTGGCCACGTCGAAGTACGCGCCGACCCAACGGCTCTTGCAGTCCCGAATGAACTGTCGGAACTCCAGCGGCGAGAGCAGGAACTTGTTCCACACGTTCTCTATACAGAGGTACGTCTTGAGCTTCTCGGCCACGCGGGCCGCGGCGCGGATCTGGCTGAGCGCTGTCCGGTAACACTCGTCGTAGGGCACCTCGGGGCAACCGGGGATGAAGTCGGCGTGCACGCAGCCGGGCACGACCAGCATCGCGCCCGCCTTGAGCTGCGCGGTGACCTTCAGTCCGTCCTTCAGAAACGTCAGGGCCTTGCGTCGCGTGGCGGCCTTGGGATCGGTCAGCGACGTGCCCCAGAACTCGCCCGTGCAGGTCGAGACGATCTTGATCTTGTGCGCCCTGGCAGCCGCGACGATCTGCCGACATCGCTTTTCGGACGTTCGGTGGGTCAGCGCGCCTGCCCGGCCGATACTCAGCTCGATCCCCTCGAATCCGGCCGCCGCCGCCTTGGCGATGGCCTGCTCGATGTCCATCTCCCCGGTCAGCCCGCCGGGAAAGGCCCAGTAACTAATCGACTTGATCATGTCATCCTCCCGCGCGCCCAAGTGAGTCGCCTGCTCCTGATGATCCAAACACGTTGACCCGTTCGATCTGGTCTTTCGCGGCACGGCGGCGCCGTTTCGGCGCAGATCTGCGAAAATCGGACCTTAGCACTTACCCAAACTACCAGCCCCAATACCGGTTCAGCACGCGAGTTGCAACGATCTTCTCCTTTTTCCGCGGAATCTTTGGCGGCATGGAGGTTATATCTTAGCTTCACTTCGGTCAGTCAGCCAATTCCGTTCAACCCGTCGCCGTACGAAGGAAAGGTCAACCCTCATGGCAATCACAGTCAACAACACACAGACACTCACACTGCTCAACCGCATAGCCGGGATCACGCAGGCTCAGACCGACTCGACGACCCGCATGTCCACCGGCTACAAGATCAACTCAGCGAAAGACAACCCCGCCGGCCTCATCGCTCTCAGAACCCTCGACGCAGAATACACGGCCGTCACCGCTGCCATCGACAACAACCAGCGCACCAACGCGATGCTCGACGTCGCGGATGGCGCCCTGCAGGAGGTCTCGAGCCTTCTGACCGACATCGAGACGCTGGTGGCCAGCTCGGTGGGCGACCAGGTGACCGATGCAGAGCGGGCGGCCAACCAGGCCCAGATCGACCAGGCCGTCGACAGCATCGACCGGATCATCCGGACCACGGAGTTCGCCGGCAAGAGTCTCCTGAACGGTCAGCTGGGGATTCAGGTGACCGAGTCCTCGGGCAAGGCCGAGGATATCCGGCTGTACAGCCGCAACCCCTCTTCCAGCTCGCAGAATCTGAGCGTCAGCGTGACGACGGCGTCGTCCGCGGCCACGATGTCGACGACGAACTCGGCGACGGGTGCGATGACCTACACGGTGACGGGCGAGCTCGGGAGCGCGACGATCGAGATCAGCGACACCGATGACCGTGCCGCGGAGATCGCCAAGATCAACGCCGCGACGTCCCAGACGGGCGTGGTGGCCTCGGCCAGTACGGGCAACGGGATCGTGATCAAGAGCAACGAGACCGGTGCCGATCAGTTCGTCACGATCGACATGATCTCGGGCGGCGGCGCGGGCGGCTGGAGCGACACGCACGTCGAGAACGGTGCCGACGCCGTGGTGACCGTCAACGGCCAATCCGCTGCCGCGGACGGCAACAAGATCACGTTCAGCGCCAACGGCGTGAGCGGCTCGTTCACGTTGACGAGCACTGGCGACGTGGATTCCGAGACCATGACGCTGGCCGTCTCCGGCGGCGGCGCGACGTTCCAGTTGGGGTCCGATTCGTCCACGAGGGCGACGCTGGGCCTGACCGCCATGTTCAGCCATACGCTGGGCAAGACGGGGACCGGCTTCGTCAACGAGATCAAGAGCGGCGGGTCGCACCAGCTCAGCTCGACCAGTACCAGCGCGTTGGCCATCGTCAAGGAAGCGATCAACGACGTGGCCGAGGCTCGCGGTCGGATCGGTGGTTTCCAGAAGTACCAGGTCCAGACGTCCATCAACAGCCTTCAGGCGACCCAGCAGGGGGTCGGTAACGCCCGAAGCGTCATCAACGACGTGGACTACGCCGTCGAGACGGCTGAGCTGAACCGACAGAACGTTCTGATGGCTGCCAGCATGGAGCTGCTCGGCATCGCCAACCAGCAGGCCGGACAGGTGCTGAACCTGCTGTAGAACAGACAGGTCGGCTCCGTTGCCGACCATTCGAGCGGCCCCTGATGGGGCGTGAGAGCGAAGGGCCTGCGGTCATGCCGATCGCAGGCCCCTTTTTTTGCGCTGGGCCGTCCCGCGTTCGCTCCGGCGGCGCTTGGCACGCGATCCTGCGGCAGGTAGGCTGCTGGGCGAAGGGATCGGACCATCGTGGACCTGGGACTCGACCAGCGCGTGGCGATCGTGACCGGGGCGGGGACCGGCATCGGTGCGGGGATCGCCCGTGCGTTGGCCGACGAGGGGGCCCGCGTCGTCGTCGTCGACCGCGACGGGCAACGCGCCCGGGGTGTTGCGGAGGGGCTTGGCGACTGCGCGATCGCCGTCGAGGCCGACGTCACCCGTCGGCAAGCGGTCGATGCGATGGTGGCCGAGACGATGGCCGCCTTCGGTCGGGTCGACATCCTGGTCAACAACGTCGGGGTGACGCTGGCGGATTGGCTCGAGGACATCAGCGATCAAGATGTCGAGCAAACGTTCGCCGTCAATATGCGGGTACACCTCGTGTGCACGCAGGCCGTCGTCGGTCCGATGAAGGCCGCCCGCTGGGGCCGGCTGATCTACCTGTCGAGCGGGTCGGGCATGAAACCATCGGCGGGTCTGGCGCTCTACTCGGCCAGCAAGTTCTTCATCCGCGGGCTGGGGGCGGCCGTCGGGCTGGAGCTGGGTCAGTATGGCATCACCGCAAACGTCGTCTGTCCCAGCGACGTCTACCCCGAAGGGGACGAACCGGCCGAGACCTGGGACAATCCCAAGCTGCAGGCCGTTAGCATGGCGAAAGCGGGCGTGGACAGCTTCGAGGCCCTGCGGGCCAAGCGTATCGAGGCCAACCCCATGCGGCGATCGTGCACCGTACAGGACGTGGCCGACCTCGTGGTCTTTCTTGCCAGCGAGCGGGCGGGCTTCATCAATGCCCAGACGCTGGGCGTCAACGGCGGGGCGGTCCCGACGTGACGTCGGGCGTCGGCCTCTGCACGCGAGACGAACATGCGAATCATCACCGACCGTGCCGAGACGCTGGAGGTCCTGGACCGCTGTCGGCAGGCGGGTGTCGCTCTGTTCGCACCCAACGGCGAGCTGCCGGCCGAGGTCGAGGGGGTGTGCATGGGCGCCCAACGGATGGCGGACGCGTACGGGTTGTCCGACGTCCCGGTCAGCCTGGGCATGACGGGCACCTACCCCGACAACCCGCAGTTCCGCAAGATGAGCACGACCTGCCGGATCGCCCCGGACGCATCGGGGTTGGAGGGCGGCGACGTCCGCGAGGGCTGCGAGATCTGGCTGCGGCACCTGGCGTGCTACGAGGACCTGCTCGACCGATGGCCGGACGTTCGCATCTTGCCGTTCATCGACCACGGCATGGCCGCCGGCGAGCCGAACGATCTGGCCATCCTCGAGGACGACGCCGTCATCGACCGGATGGCCATCATCATGTTCGACGTCAGCAAGCTCGAGCTCGAGGAGAACGTCGCGCGGACGCGGGCGTACGTCGAGCGGTTCGGCCAGCGGGTCGTCGTGGAGGCGGCGTGCGATCGGATCTACGAGGGCAAGGAGATCGTCGCGCTGGGGCTGACCCGCCAGGACCAGTTGAGCAAGCCGGAGCAGGTCGAGCAGTACGTCTGCCAGACGGGCGTGGACCTGATCGTGCCGAACCTGGGCACGGAGCATCGGTTGGTTGCGAGCGGCTCGTCGGTCCGGCGGTACGAGCGGGAGCTGGCCCAGGCCATCCGCGATCGGGTGGGGGTGATCAGTGCCCTGCACGGCAGCAGTAGCCTGGGGGGCCAGGTCGGCACGACGGCGGCGGACGGCATCATCAAGGTGAATTTCTACACGGCCATGGCCGTCGGCGCGGGGATACGGATCCACGAGCACATGACCGCCAACGAACCCCGCCTGGTACAGGACAAGAACCTGTGGCTTGCGTCGGCGACGTGGTTCCATGACGTCCGGCGACGTCACGTGGCCGACGTCTGTTACGACATGCTCGTGACGTTGGGATACGAGAGACTGACCGGATGAGGCCGCGACTCCATCTGCCCGAACTCGAGGTCGGCGCGCCGCTCGACGGCCATCCGATCGAGCGGGTGGGGCGGGCGCGCGCATTGGTCTACTTCGGGCGGGGATGTTTCCAGGTCGTGCCCGATCGGCCCGTCGTTTGCACGAGCGTCGACGTGTTGGCACGGGTCGAGCGAAACCACCGCTGCGGCACGGACGTCAAGATCTACCAGCAAGGGCGTCCCGACCAGTGCGAGGAGTCTCTGTTCGATGAGCTACGGGCGCTCTTCGGTCTGTCCGAGCGGCAGGCCGACGGTCACTTCGTTGACTACACCGCGCTGCTGCGGGACGGCGCGTTCAACGCGAGCGTCGAGGACCCGCTGTACCAGCGGCTGGGCCGGGATCTGGCGGACCTGAGCGACGACGAACGTGCGGTGCTGTGGCAGCAGCTCCGTCGTCATTGGGGCCGGGTCCTCGGCCACGAGACGGTGGTTACCATCGAAAAGGTGGGGTCTGACGTTGGGTCGCTGACGGAGGGGATCGGGTACCTCACCGACCAGGAGCTGGGGGCCGACGTCCTCGAGTACCAGCCCGGCCAGCAGTGCGTGCTTCAGTCTCGCGTGGCGTACTACGATCCGCCGCGTGTTGACGGCCCGAACGTCCGGGGGGTTCAGCGGTTGGGCGGCAACATCACCGACCTGGCCATGAACCAGGCGGGGGCGTACTGTGAGTTGATCCGGCTGCGTCCCGAGATGATTCGCAGCGGGTCGATCATCCCGATCCCGGCGGGCGTGTCGTTGGCGTGCGCGGCCCTCGCCGAGCCGACCGCCTGCCTGCTCGACTGCTTCGAGAAGACCACGCACGAGCTGGGCCAGGACGACTGCGGCAGCATCCTGCGAAAAGGCGTGCTGCCTGGCGGCGCGACGTGCGTGATCGGCAGCGGATCGATGGCGCTGATGGCGGCGAAAGTGGCCCTGATGACCGACGGGGTGATCGACATCGGCGGCGCGCGGGAGGTGGCCGTCGTGGTCCGCAGCGAGGACAAGGCCCGTCTGGTTCGGCAGGTCGTCTCGGACGATCGGGTCGTGCCCATCGTCTGCGACGGCTCGTCGGACTTGCTCGCGGCCGTCCGGGCCCGATATGGCGATCGCTACGCCGCGACGTTCGGCCGGCCGTTCCGCGGGTTCGACGACGTGATCCTTGCCGCCGGAATGTCGGAGACGCTCGCCGCCGCCCACCGTCTGATCGGGCCGACCAACGCGCGGATCATGGCGTTCGCGGGGACGCGGGGGCCGTGCGAGTTGGAGAGCGGGGTGTGGCACTACCACAACGCGGGCGTGCTGGGCACGAGCGGGTGCAACACCAAGATGATCGAGATCGCCCTGGGCCTGTTCGCCCGCGGTAGCCTGGACGTCTCGGTGCTGGCCGGCAGGCGGTACACGTTTGACGATCTGGCCGCGCCGGGCGGGGTCGAGGCGTTCTTCAACGACAAACACCTCAGGCCGTTCCTCGCGTACAATGCGTAAGGGCGAGGGCGGTGGGAAAGGGATTCGAGGCATGTCCCCTGGCTTGCCCATGGAGCCCTTCCTGTGGCTCGCTGGCGCGCTCCTGCTCGTATCGGGTGGCTTGCTGATGCTGCGCGGGTTTTGGCCGCCGCGACAAGGCCATGCCCCGTACTGCGCCAAGTGCGGCTACAGCCTGATCGGCCTCGACAGCCCGCGTTGCCCGGAATGCGGCACGGCGATCTCGCCCAAGACGACGGTGAGGGGCGAGCGGCATGCTCGTCCGATCGTCGGCGCGGCAGGGGTCGTCCTGGTGTTGGGCTGGCTGGTCTTGTTCGGCATCCAGGCCCATTCCGAGCTCAAGCAGGTGAAGCTGTACCACTACGTCCCCGCGTCCTGGGTGCTGGGCGACCTGCAGTCACCCAACCAGGCCGAGGCCACCAAGGCCTGGGACGAACTGGCAAGGCGCTGGTGGACCGACGGCCTCAACGCATCCCAGAAAGCTCGGCTGATCGATCTCTGCCTTGCCGAGCAAGTCGCCTCGTGCCGACTGGGCTTGACCCCTCGGCTGGTCAGGCACCTCCAGGAATGCTACGAAGACGGCGTGCTGACTGAATCGCAACGGGACAAGTTCCTCAGCCAGATCGCGCAGGTCGAGTTCACCGTCAGGCCGCGGGCCGCCTACGGTGCGGAGGTTCCCTACGTATTCCACTACGAGGGCGGGGGACCGTGGCGACGGCCGCAGGAACCCGCGTTTTGGGTTCGGTTGCAGGTCGAAGACCTGGTGTTGGATGGCAAGCCGGGTGCGCCGGCGCCATTCGGCTGGCCCGTGAACGTGCGCGGTAGCATGCTCGACGCATTCCACACCTGCGGGGGGGTCTCAGCGTCGGCGCTCGGCCCTGGACGGCACGAACTGAAGCTACCGTTGAAGGTAAGCGTCTTCTTCGGGCCGCTTCTGGACGAGGAGGCCAGCAGGCGGTGCCATCATGAGGACCGGCTGCTGACGGCGACGTTTGAGGTCCTCCGGCCGGGCGCGGGAGACGGCATCACGTTGATCCAGGATCCCTCGCTGAAGGGTGAGTTGCTGAAGTGCTTCCAGCACCTCGAGCTTCATGTCAAGGGCCCCGATACGTCCAAGCCGAGCAACTGCACCCTCAGAATGGCCTTCGACCCGTTCCCAGTTGGGGTGGCCTTCAACGTCTATGTCCGCGTCAAGGACAAGGAACGTCGCTTCGGTTTTCTCGCCCGCCCCCAGAAGCCCGAGGAGGGGAATTACGGGATGGGCAGCGCGCTCGACCCGCCGGTGCCCGAGACGGTCGACGTGATCTTCCGAAGCAGCAAGGCCGTCGCTCGGGAGACGACCGACGTCTTCGAGATGTGGGACGGCGAGCTGGTCTTCGAGAACGTGCCGGTCAAGACCGATTGACTCTGTCCCGCTGTCGCGCAGCTACACGGATTGCGGGCGCGACAGGGACATGGTTCACACGTCCCCGGGATCGCCCTAGAATGCCTTCCCTGGCGGTAGGCCCGGTCGGCGCCGGGCCGAAGGTCGCCATGCGTTGAACGACATACGCGGAGGTGGATCAGGTGGACCCTGTCAGATTGGCCGTGATTGGCCTGGGGGGGATGGGCCGGGCGCACGTCCGGAACATCCGGGGCAGTTCCTGCGCGACGCTGGTGGGCTTCGCGGACGTGGACGTCGAGGGGGCCAAGGCCTTCGCGGCCGAGATCTCCGAGCAAAACGGCGTCGAGATCCCCGTCTTCGCGGATCACGAGGCCCTCATCTCCGCGGGCCTGGCCGAGGCCGTGCTGATCGCCTCGCCCCACCCGGCCCACACGGACGCCGCCGTTGCCGCGTTTCAGGCGGGTCTGCACGTCCTGTGCGAGAAGCCCGTGGCCGAGCGGGTCAGCAGCGTCGACCGGGTCAACGCCGCCGCCGCCGAGGCGGGAACCGTCTACTCGGTGATGTTCCAGCACCGACTGGACCCGGACAAGCGCCGGCTGCGCCGCGCGATCCAGGAAGGCGTGCTGGGTCGCGTCACCCGAATGCACTTCGTCGCGACCGGGTCGTATCGCGGCCAGTCGTACTACGACTCCGGGGCGTGGCGGGGGACGTGGGCGGGCGAGGGCGGGGGCGTCCTGATGAACCAGGCCCCCCACGATCTGGACCAGGTGTACTGGCAGATGGGCCCGGCCACGCGCGTGTTTGCGCGATGTCGGACCACGGACGTGCACACCATCGAGGTCGAGAACGACGCCGAGGCCCTGATCGACTTCGCCAACGGGGCGGTCGGGTTCTTCGCAGCGGCGACGTGCGAGCGCCCAGGCGTGCGGCGAATCGAGATCTACGGCGACCGCGGGATCCTCGCCTTGGCCGACGGCGAGCTGGCGCAGCGACAGACCAACTGTTCGATCCGCGACTTCAACCGGGGGGACGGGGACGGTCCCGAGGAGCTCGAGGTGGCCGATCCGGTCGTCCTCGAGCCAGACACGCCTGAGGTCGGCGGACACCTGGGGATGGCCGAGAACTTCTTCCGCGCCATCCGCACGGGCGAGCCGCTGATCAGTCCGGGCCCCGAGGCGATCCACTCGCTCGAGCTGGCCAACGCGATGGTGCTGTCCTCGGAGCTCGGCCGGCCGGTGGACCTGCCCCTCGACCGCGCCGCCTACGACGACTTGGCGGATCGCAAGATCGCCCAGTATTCAACCCCTAAATAACCCCTATTCTCTCGAGCGATGGTCGATCCGACGGCCGGTCCTCACAATCAACAAGTCCTTTTTTGACAAGCGCATACAGATAGAAGCCGTTTGGGGAATTCACCTGCGGCTGGAATAATTCAGATTCCGTTGGCCCAGGCGCCATCCAAATCGTAGGTATGTAGAGGAGGTCTCCCCACAAGGGAGGGAGGAATGACACCCTGGCCGTGCATCCTGATCGTCGAGAGCAAGGACGACCGAGTCACACAGATGCGTGAGCGTCTGCGCGCACGCTATCCGAACGGCTTCGTCGCCTGCGTCTCCGGTGGCGCGCAGACTGACACCATCGACCTGACACGGTTCGACCTGATCCTGTTGGGCTACCACCTGCCAGACTGCACAGGCATCGAGTTGGTCAAGCGGCTCGTGTCCCGGGTCACAGCCCCGATTGTCATGGTCACAGGGCTGCGATCCGGGGACGCAGCAGCTTCTGCCATCCACGCCGGCGCTTCCGACTACATCGTAAAGACCGAAGACTACCTTGACGTGTTGCCCGTCGTGGTCGAAAAGAACCTGGTGATGGCCTCGCTGCGGGCGAACGTGTCGCGGCTGCAGGGCGAGCTTTGCGAACGATGCGAGGAGCTCCGCGAGAAGAACAACGAGCTGGAGACGCGAAACGCCCAGCTCCTGGAGGTCGCGTTTCATGATCCTCTGACGGGGCTGTACAACCGCCGGTACGTCAATGAGGTCATCGGACAGCTCGTCTCGCGGGCGCGGCGTTACGACGAGGACCTGTCCTGCATGATGATCGACATCGACCGGTTCAAGCGGGCCAACGACGAGTTGGGCCACCCGGCGGGGGATCGGATTCTGCAGCTGGCGGGTCAGGTGATCGTCGAGTCGATTCGCAGTGCCGACGTGGCGGCCCGGTTCGGGGGGGACGAGTTCGTCGTCCTGTTGCCGAACAGCACGTTTGGCAACGCGTTGGCGTGCGCAGAACGGATCGCCGGGGCGTTCAAGCGGTCGGTGGCCGCCAACGTGCCTGAAGCCGCCGGCATGACGCTGAGCATCGGCATCGCGGGTCTCGAGCGAAGCGAGTGCAGCAAGCCCGGCGAGCTGATCGCGGCCGCCGACCGGTCGATGTACGTCTGCAAGGCGGCCGGACGCGGCGGCATCCACCCCGCGTTGTCCCCCACGTGCTGATCCTGTTGCCTTGGGTCTAGCGTCTGCCTGCCCCGACGCCGTCGGTCGTAGGGCGGGGTTTTGGCTGGCTTGCCCCCCGTTTGCGGGCCGATAAACCAAAAGGACTCTGGCAAGGGCGCCTCCGCGCGCGGGGGCAGATCGGGTGTTCCGCCAACTCCCGTGGGCACAAAGACTTCCGGCAGACGGTGTCTACAGACCAGCCCGCCACGATCGATCGCTATCTCGCCGCCATCACCGATGGCGTGGCCACGCCGGCCCTCCGCGCCAACTGGACTGAGTGGCTCTGCAGCGAGTACGAGCAGGAGTGTCGCCGGGCTCGGGACTGGGCCGACCAAACCGGCGGGTCGCTGCCGGAGCCCATCACGATCGATCTTCTCGCCCGCTATCCGGCGAGCAAGCTGCGGCGATACCGCACCGAGCGGTCGGACGCACCGGTCGGACGGATCACCTACCTGGTCCCGTGCGCCCCCCAGGTGGACACGCTGCATGAGAGCCAGGCGCTCCGCGCCCGCGGCTTCTGGACCAAAGCACTGATCCGTCGCGGCATCGACGCAACGGCCTACGCGCCCTCCTTCGACGAGGTGGTCGTCGCCGACGGGGTCGCGCTGACGATCCACGAGCTCGAGCACGATCCGGCCGATCTGATCCACGCATTGAATCAATTCTACAACCTCACGCCCCTGGTGCGGCTGTTCACCGACAAGCCCCTGGTGACGGAGGTCTACGACTTCGATCCGTTCCGCCATGACGGGCGAAACGACAACGCCCACACCGTCGAGGCCTTCGCCTGGTCCCTGACCGACACCGACGGGCTGAAGTACAAGGACTCGCCGCTGGCGCCGGACATCATGCGAAACGAGCTGGGCATCGAGGTGGTCGACCGTCGGCTGCAGTTCTGGCCGTACTTCCCGACGACGTGTTCTCAGCCGGCTCGAGACCCGTCCGATCCGCTGCGGCTGGTGACGGCCGGCATGGTCGGCGGACGCGACGCGGCCTGGGTCGCACCGACGATGCGGCGGAGTTTTCGTCAACTGACCGGGCTGGGCGAGCTGCACGTCTACGCGAGCCCCTTCTTCGCCGAGGACGCCGACGACGTGGACGCCATCGACGGCGTGCATCTGCACGAGCCCATCCTGGGCAATGGGTTCATCGACGCCTTGTCTCAGTACGACGTCGGTGTCATTCAGTTTCCCTACGTCTCCCCGATGGTGAACGAAGGGCTGACGTGCGCGGTGGGCAGCAAGCTGATGGCGTTCGTGGCGGCTGGCCTGCCGACGCTCGTGTCCGAGGAATGCCAGTACATGAGCCTCCTGGTCGAGCGCCTGGGCATCGGCTGGTCGATGCCGTCAGACCAAGTGGCCGCAGCGGGCGAGCTGATCCGACGGACGTATCGCGACCGCCTCCATCGCGTGGCCGAGCTGCAGCCACAGTGGCGGATGGACGCCAACATCGATCGACTGATCGATTTCTACCGGCGGTGCGGGATGAAGACCGCGTGCCGCAGCGAGGTGACGTCATGACCGTCTTGGATACACCACAGCGAATCGAGCCGCCGCAGGCCAAGCCGCCCCGTCAACGACCGGCCGCCAGACCGTCGATGAACCGCCTGGATTTCCGCAAGATCTTCCTGCACCCGGGCGCGCTGGATCGGTACCTGCGCGAAGGCGTCTACTATCCCTACCACCTCTCGGTCGGGCTGACGAACCGGTGCAATCATCGGTGCCGATGGTGCTACGCCGAGCACAACCGGGGCAGCGATCTGGACATCGACGTCGACGTGCTGATGCGCGCCTTGGACGACGCGGTGGCGTGGGGGCTCAAGGCGGTGACGATGATCGGCGAGGGCGAATCGCCGCTGCACGTCGAGTTCGTTCGCGCGGTCAAGGACATGGTCGATCGCGGGTTGGACATCGGCCTGTTTACCAACGGCTCGCGGATCGACGGCGAGCGCGCGGAGATCCTCGTCGAGCACGCCACGTTCGTTCGCATCAGCCTGGACGCCGCCACGCCCGAGACGCACCACGCCTGTCACCGCACGCGCGATTTCGATCGGATCATCCAGAACATCGGCAAGATGGTAGACCTGCGACGCGGCCGGCCGCTGCCGACGCTGGGCATCCAGTTCGCCACGAACCAGGTCAACGTCCATGAGGTGATGGACGCCGCCCGAATGGCGCGGGACCTCGGCGTGGATTACATCGCTTACAAACCCGTCTACAAGAACGCCTGCAATCGCAACCACGATCGCAACGTGCTCAAGCCCAGCGAGGTCCTGGCCCAGACCCGCCCCGCCCTCGAGCTGGCCACCGACACGTTTGAGGTTTATCTCAAAGAGGAGCAATTCAACGACGTGCTCGGCCGGGGGCCGCGGGGATATGATCGCTGTTTGGCGCATTCGGTCTCGCCGAGCATCAACGAGAACGGCGACGTGATCACCTGCTGCAGTTTGGAGAAGCAGTCGCGACCGATCGGCAACATCTATCAGCAGCCGCTCCGCGACATCTGGTGGGGCCCGGCGCACCGTCAGTTCATCGAGCGGATCAACGTGAAGTGCTGCCCGCGGGGCTGCAAGTACCACCGACTCAACCTGCTGCTGACCGAGCTGTTCGAGCCCGACCCGCAGTGGCATCCGAACTTCATCTGAGCGGGGTCAAGCCATCCGGCGCTACTCCCCAAGGCGCACCGGCGGATGGATTAACGGAAAGCATCAGCCCAGAATTCCTTGTCGCTTACGGCAGGTGGGATCAGGCCGAAGCGACGACGGATCGCATTCACGACGGCCCGACTCACCCCTTTTCGCTGTGGTACGTGGCCGATGGTGAAGTTCTGGGTTCGTCCCTCTTGGTTCTTCCCGCGGAACAGCCCATCTGAGCCCTTGCCTCGGTCCTCATGCCAGATGATTCCGAAGGCCTTGAGCCGACGACGTAGAACCCGAAACGGGATGCGATTGGGAATACTCACAAGGTGGCCAGCTCTGGTTCGATCCGCCGATAGGACTTCTTGAGTGCGGAGGTCTCTATCCCGTAGCGAGGCGGACGACCGAGAGCGTTCCGTACTGCTCGCAAGACCAGCTCATTGGGCAGCGGCTTGCACTTCGTCAGCATTGCCCAGATCTCGCGTGGCGCCGGGAAGAAGATTTGATCAGGGCCCTTGGCGTGTCGAATCTGACCCGAGATGGCTCGAAGCAGATCCTCGATGGCTTCCTCTACCGTTTCTCCGTCGCCCAATAGATCCATCTCCAGACAATGGGCGAGCCAGGATTCATCGTCGTCCGGATTGGGGTAGATGATCGCCCGAAGGCTGATGTTAGAGTCCCTGGGAAGTCTCATGCTGCCAGGCTCCATGGCGACTCGCGCGATCGCCGCCTCCTTGGGGGAAGTCCTCCTACTTCAGTATAGCACCCTTGTCAAGAATGGCGTCGGCTATTCTCCACCCCAGACTTGAGACTGAAGAGCTTCCAGCCAGCCCTGGCGACTGCTCGTGAGGCCCGGCGCCCCGTCAGTTCATCGAGCGCATCAACGTGAAGTGCTGCCCGCGGGGCTGCAAGTACCCCCGCCTGAACCTGCTGCTGACCGAGCTGTTCGAGCCCGACCCGCAGTGCCACCCCAACTTCATCTGAGCAAGCAGTCGTTTTCGTCGTTCGTGACAAGAAGGTGGGTCGAGACGACCCGCCCTACTGGCTCCAGGGGCAAGCACTCCCAGAACCAACGGTGCGCTCTCACACTTCGCCTTTCAGACTTCCCACTTCGCTGTCCGCTATCCCCGCCGTCGTCGCAGCAAGGCGAAGCCGCCGAGGGCCAGCAGGCCAACCGTCATGGGTTCGGGGACCAGAACGATGTTGTCAAGTCCATACTCCTCCTCGCCCTGATACGTGTTCACCTGGATTGACAGTCCGGAGACGTTATCGAGGATGTCGTCCCAGACCACCTGCGTCACGTTGAAGGATTCGGCAGTGAAGTCGTGCGAATAGGAGGACCAGCTACCCGTTCCGGGGCGCTGGTCCCAAGGGAAGAAGTCAGTGCTGGCCGAGTTCGTCCCATCACTGATGGTAACCTCCCCGAACGCGTAGCTCCCGGCTTGGTTGCCGGAAGCGTCGTCGATGAGTATCGCATCGAAGGAAAAAGTGCCCCCGTCATACGCCGACAGATCGCCGAGAAACTTGGCGGGCGAACTCAGGTAGCCGTAGGCAGCAACGACGACGTCAATGTACCCGCCCGGGTTGCCGCCCGTCGCCGACCAAGACACCGGACTGCCCCCCCACAACCAGTCTTCCGTGTCCGTATCGAACGTGCTGGCGACCGTCGCCCACACCGTCCCGCTGGACGCCAAGGCCAAGACAACCGTGATCAGTACTGCCTTGTTGCGCATGATGCCCTCTCCACGCCCCCCGGCCAATGTTGAAATGTGGTTGGGAGATGCGTCCCTGACCCAGACGGTCCAGGGAAGACCGTCTCCCTCCTACTCCAATCCCACACAACAAGTTAAGTATACACCGCGGTCCGGTAACCGCAAGGAGGAATTCGAATTCCATTGCCAAACATCAGGCTGTGGTGAGGGGAGACTATGAAACCAGTTGCTTCCCAATCAGATTGGTTTCCCGGCGATGGCGGGTTCAACAGGAGAAGGCCAGACGAAGGGCTGGCGCGCTCCGGAGAAGAAGGAGGAACCCCAGCGCTTCGCGCGGACGCACGCCCCGTTCGGAGGAATCTCCGCGAGGGGCTCCGAGCCAAGACGGCGACGTGATCACCTCTTGTAGCTTGGAGAAGCAGTCGCGTCCGATCGGCAACATCTACCAACGGCCTCTCCGCGACATCTGGTGGCGCCCGGCGCACCGGCAGTTCATCGAGCGCATCAACGTGAAGTGCTGCCCGCGGGGCTGCAAGTACCCCCGCCTGAACCTGCTGCTGACCGAGCTGTTCGAGCCCGACCCGCAGTGCCATCCCAACTTCATCTGAGCGGGGTCAGGATACCCGGCGCTACTCCCCGAGGCGGCCTTCGACCGCAACCGAAGCATGCGCGCGTCTTGCACGAGTGTTTCGCCGCAAGATACTCAAGCGCACCGGCAGCACTCCCCCGTGCGCAAAGCCGTCACGCGACAACGCGCAAGGAGAGGAGCAACTGGATCTGAAGCCGATCGGGCAAACTCGGAACCCAACAAGCAAGGCCCGCAGGATCGAACCCACGGGTCTGTGACCTCCACTGTGCCTATTGCGCCTACCGCTATCCCCGCCGTCGTCGTAGCAGTCCGAGTCCACCGATGGCCAGAATGAAAAGCGTGCCTGGCTCGGGGATGGTAGCAACACGAAAGCCGATGTGGTACTGCTCCATTGTTGGAGGGGGTCTATTGCCACGGTAGGAGGCCGAGATATAGGAGGGGACGCTGTGCCACGAACCCCCGCGAAGCACGCGATCCCCGCCGTCAGCAGTCTCCGTCCACTCCCACATGTTCCCGGTCTGGTCGAAGGTACCGTAAGCACTAATCGACAGCGAGTAGGCCCCAACGTCTGTGACGTGATGCCCCCCAACGACCTCGTCGTAGTTGGCCGAATTGCTGCCACCTGGGGGGGGTTCTGCCACGGGGATTATGTCGCTCTGGGTCGCGTAGTCCCAGTACCCGCCTTCTGTCCCTCCCTTGTAGTAGGCGGCTTTGTACCACTCATCCTCAGTGGGGAGGAAAGACAGTGCGTCCAGATTGCGGGGCCCAACCGACGTTGCACCGCTGAATGTATATGCGCCATCCTCTGTTGTCGTGCTGTCCTGTAGGCCTTCCGGCTGACCGTTGTGAAGCCAGTTGCAGAATCGGAGAGCATCGTACCAGCTCACGTAGTTCACCGCGTTATTGGCTCGTCCTGCTTTCGGCGAGTAGGAGTAGTGCCCAGGGGTCCCCGTCCGGCTGATGCCACCCTCATCATCAAACGGATCACTGGTCATCAACTCGTTGTAGAGACCATAGGTGTCCTCGGCGCTCGCCACAGCAGTGAGGAAGGCACAATACTGCTCGTTAGTGACCTCATACATGCCGATCCAGTAGACCTGGTCCACCCCACCGTAGCCGTCCCCCTCCGTGTCGTCGGCGTTCCCGGGATCGCCCACAGGGACCGTCACGATGTCCACGGCCAACGCCGGTCCGGCCAGGTACAGCAGCAGCGCTGCAGCAACACCTACTCGCAATGTCATCGGCTCGCCTCCTACGCCCCCGTGATGATGTCGAAATGTTCCCTTGGGAGATGCGTTCCCGACCAGAACGGTCTAGGGCAACCCTCTCCCTCCTACTCCTATCAGGTTACTTATACAGCCCGGTCCGATAACCGCAAGAGAATTCTGGATCTTATTCCCATTTGCCAGTCATGGGGGGGGGGGGGGGGAAAAAACAAAAAATTTTTTCCCCCCAGGGGGGGCGTCGCCGGGGGCGGTGGCGCTCTTTC